>Ga0209292_1000391_pt1 | contig 58802 bp, 55 predicted proteins | sample GOMGulsemesocosm_2_FD_184634 | JGI IMG/M metagenome (GOLD analysis project Ga0209292, IMG submission 184634) | Methane-oxidizing microbial communities from mesocosms in the Gulf of Mexico - GOM9C Gulf of Mexico (SPAdes) (version 2) | ecosystem: Environmental > Aquatic > Marine > Cold seeps... | reverse complement strand
ATGATTTTTATGTTCAAGCAATATGTGGTGCTGGAGATTCAGCACAATGGGTTGGACCGTTTAACTTTTCAACACTTATTTCATGTGCACAACCAACATTCTTAGATGCAATTAATATTTCTAATTCGTCAGCAAACTTATTATTTCAAGCAGGTGGTTCTGAAACAGAATGGAATATTGAATGGGGTGTACCTGGTTTTGAAGTGGGAGCTGGAGAAGAATTTGGAATGGTAGCTAATACGTCTAACAATCCTTATTATGTAACAAATTTATCTACAGGAACAACGTTTGAGTATTACGTTCAAGCTGCTTGTGGTGCTGGTGATTTATCAGTTTGGTCAGGTCCTTATACGTTTAGTACACTATGTGGTACTTTTACAGCGCCTTATAATGAAAGTTTTGATTATGTTGGAAATGGTACGAATCCACCTAACTGTTGGGAAAACCCTTCAATTGGTGAACAATGGGTGTTTGCAAACTCTGGTTCTGGTGGACCAGATTACGGCGTTGACAATCCAATAGATCATACTTCTGGTACAGGTAATTTTGCATGGATTGATGCTTCTAGTGGTATTGGTAATAATGAATTAATTACACCTTCAATTGACTTTTCTGCTAATGCAGAGTCGAGAGTTGGGTTTTGGTTGTTAAGTAATAATACAGATGATGCTGCTGTTAATACAGTTAGAACTGATGTTTGGAATGGTTCTGCTTGGGTAGAATTAGGTACGTATTCAGGAAATAATTCTGCATGGGTTAATGTGGCGTATTTAATTCCTGCAAATATACCGACACTAACTAAATTTAGATTAGTTCAAGAAGACGGTTCTGTTGGTTCGTCATTTTATAATGATTTATTAATTGATGATTTTTATGTAATTGACAATCCTCCATGTTTACCACCAGATGCAGGTGTTGCTACAACAACTCCTAATTGTTCAAATGGTGAAGTTGAGTTATTTGATTTAATTACTGGGAATGATATTGACGGTACTTGGTATTATCCAAATGCAGTTTCTCCTACAACTACTTCAGCAACTGGTAACTTTGTTAACTTAGTAGAAGGAACTGATTATACATTTGATTATGTTGTTTCAAACTTTTGCGGTACTGATACTGTTTCAGTAACTTATAATTATGAAGCTCAACCAAATGCAGGTAATAATGGGACTGTAACGTCTTGTATTAATCATACAGTAGTATTGATTCAAGAATTATCAGGAAATGTTGAGTTCGGTGGAACTTGGTCTGATGATGATAATGCAGGTGGTTTAGTGAATGGTATTATACATCCAATAAATATTGTTCCAGGTACTTATAACTATTCTTATGTAGTTACAAATGGTGCTTGTACTGATACTGCAATGGTAGCAGTTACTGTTGATGGGTGTTTAGGAGTTGATGCTAATGAGGTATCTGCTTTAGAAGTTTATCCTAATCCAGTTGCAGATGTATTAACGATTGCTAACTTAACTATTGATGGTAATGCAACTATTGCATTATTAGATGTACAAGGTAAAGTTGTTTATACTACAACTATTTCGAATGTAAATGGAAATTACGAGTTAGACTTGTCTAAATTCGAAAATGGAATTTATGTTGTAGAAGTAAAAAGTGAATTAGATATACAAAAAGTTAGAGTTGTAAAACACTAATTTTTTTACCGAATTATACGGTAGTATAATATTAAGAGGGTTGGATTTATTCAGCCCTCTTTTTTATGGAATACATTCTAGATCGTATTATTTTTTATTCCAATAGGATTGAATCTTAAATTCAAGTAATAAATATTGATTTATAGGTTCCTTTTGGAACTATATGTATGTAGTACTTTTGTTGGGACAGTATGTAGATATAAAACAGGAACATTAACTGTTCCTTTTTTATTTTTTACTGCCGGCTATCACTTATTTCTAATGTTGTATTGAGTGTGTTATTTAAAACCTTAAGGTTGCTGTTTTATTTTTTGAGTTTAATAAAGTCTAATGCATTTAAAATGCAAGATATAAGAAGTAATATCCAGGGTGTGCCATGTATTAGAAAGTCAATCCAGTCTACGAATGCCATTGGGTTTTCACCACTAAATGCGCCTCCACCAGCAATCCATTGCAGTTTTCCCCATATATGTGGCGGGTTAAATGGGGCTAAACCTAATATTAAACTCAGCATCAAAAATAATTGCCATTTCTTTTTAAATTTCTGTACCATATTACAAATGTAATCAGCCTGTGCTAATTTATTGTATCATACATCACTTTTGAAAAATAATTGAAGTTTTATGAAATGGTAGGTGTTTTTTATGAGAGTATTGAAATGGCTTCTAGTAAAGTGTTTGCTTTATTCTCTGTTTCATTCCACTCATCTTCAGCAATGGACTGGGCAGTTATTCCACCTCCTAAATATAAGAAGGAATGTTGCTTTTGAATTTCAAGGCATCTTAAATTAACAAATAACTTTGAGTTTTTTTTAGAGGTTGGCCCTAAAAAACCTGTATAGAATTTTCTATTGTGTTGTTCTATGGATTCAATGTGCGACTTAGCTTCTTGTTTTGGTAATCCACATGTTGCCGGAGTAGGATGAAGTGCTTTTGTTAAGTTTGATAAATTGTTATTTATTTCACCTTCAAATTTTGTTTGTAAATGAAATACATGACCAGCTTTTATTGTTTCAGTGTCAGACTTTAAAAATCTAATCGAGTTGTTCTGTAAGGTTTTTGATATATAGTCGGTTACTATTTGTTGTTCTTCTAATTCTTTCTCTCCCCATTTTACCACTTCAGATTGTTTAGTACCTGCAATAGAAACTGTTTTAAAATGATCTTCATCTCTTGATAAAAGGAGCTCTGGAGTTGAACCAATCCATGTACCTATTCCTTCAATACTAATTAAATAGTTAAATGTGTTATTGTAATTTTTATTAAGAACTTTAAATAATTCAATTGGATTAAAATTAGTATCGACTTTTTTTAATCTCGATAAAATAACTTTATCAAGCGTATTGTGATTTAAAAAGTCAATTAGCTCAGAGCAAATAGTTATGTATTCGTTTTGTGGAATAATATAGTTATCATCCGTATTGTAATAGATTTCAATTTCATTTAAATGACAATCCTTGAGTTTGGTAAGTTGGTAGTTTTTTTTACTATTAAATGAGTTGAAAAGAAAGCTATTAGTTTCAATGATTTCATTTAAATCTTTATAACTTGAAGTTGTGCCGGTTTGAATAGTAACTTCGTCAGTGTTAGGTAGTTTATAAGCTACGTATCCTTTCATTAATTACGAGTTTGGTAATCTTTAACTAAAACGGTTAACCTTCCAGTAGAAACCAATTTTCCTTCTTCATTTGTAATGTCTGCTGACCAAATGTGAGTAGTTCTTCCTTTGTGAATACAATTGGCTTTACAATATACATGTCCTGTCTTCACTCCTCTTATATGATTTGTATTAATTTCTAACCCCACAATGTATTGTTTTTTTAGATCAACTAACATAGAAGAACCAATTGAGCAAAGGCTTTCAATAAAGGCTGCACTTGCTCCTCCATGCAATAAGCCCATGGGTTGGTGTGTTCTTTGATCAACTGGCATTCTACCAGAAACAGAATGTTCAGAATAACTAGTAACTTCTATCCCTAAGTGAGAGATTAAAGTGTTTTGATTGTAATTATTTATATCTTTTAAATTCATAGCTAGTTATTTTGGCGCAATTTTATAAAGCCATAATGCAATAAATGCAAAAATAATATTTGGTAACCATACAGCGGCAAGTGGAGAAAAACCAACGTTTAGTGCTGCAACAGTCGTCATTTTCATAGAGAAAATGTATAAAACACATATACTTAATCCAATAGCAATATTAACACCTAGTCCGCCACGTGATTTTTTACTTGAAACGGATACGCCAATTAAAGTTAGAATATAAATTGCGAATGGGGCAGCAAATCTATTGTATTTTTCAATTAAATAAAGTGGGATTCTGTCCGAGTTTCGTAAGCGTTCTTTCTTAATAAAGGCATTCAATTCTTTATAATTCATGGCCTCTATCACATTATCTCTATAGATTAAATCTGTTAAATTGAAATTAAAAACCGTATCTACACTGCCTCCAATGTAAAAGGAGTCATCTCTTTCACCAAATTCGCGAACATTAAAATTTGTAATATTCCAAACTTTAGTCGTACTATCTCCTTTCGCTCTATATGCTTTTAGAATAGATTCTAACTTTTCTCCTTTCCATGTTTCAATGGCTAAATTAGTTATCGTTTGATTATCTATGTCATAACTACCAAAAGATACCATAACTCCTGGGATAATCTGCTTTTTTCCAGAGGTATTTGAAAAGTTGGTTCTCCAATATTTTTCTTCAAAATCTAATCTCGCTTTATTAGAAGGTGGTAAAACAAAATTATACATTAGTATGGTTAAAACAACTAAGGCAGTAGCTGAAAAAAAATAGGGTCTCAAAAATCGATTAAAACTTGCTCCTGAACTTAAAATGGGTACAATTTCTGTGTTTTGTGCCATTTTGGATGTAAACCAAATTACAGAAATGAAATTCAGCATATAAATGAATTGGAAGCCATAATATATTACAAAATTTGAATAGTAAATTAGGAATATTTCAGACCAAGGTGCATCTCTCTCTAATAATTCTGGAAGTTTTTCTGATACATCAAATACCATACTTATAGACATAAGTAAAACGAATATAAAAAAGAATGTTCCTAAAAACTTCTTTATAATGTATATATCAATTTTGGTAAAAAACATAATTACAAAAATAGCTTAATTTATCAATTGTGATTAGTAATGTAATATTTATCTTAAGTAACGCAGTGTTAAGTAAAATCGTACAATCTTTTGTATAATAAATTGACAGGTAGTCCCATCACATTAAAATAGGTACCTTCAATTTTTTCAATCCCAACATATCCAATCCATTCTTGAATACCATATGATCCTGCCTTATCAAATGGTTGATAAGTCTTTATGTAAAAGTTAATTTCATCAGAAGTTAAAGATTTGAACCAAACCTTTGTAGTGTCACTGAAGGTGATAGTTTTTTCAATTGATTTTAAGCAAACACCAGTAATCACTTGATGCGATTTACCCGAGAGTTTAGTTAACATTTCAAATGCATCCTTAGCATCATTTGGTTTACCTAGTATTTCTCCATCACAAAGTACTATGGTGTCTGAAGTGATAATGATATCTTCTTTTGTTAACTCATTTGTGAAGGCATTAGCTTTTTTATTAGCTAAAAATTCAGCAACCTTGTATTGATCAATATCAATCGAAAAAGTTTCTTCAACCTCTTTTACTCTTGTTTCGAATGTTAGTCCTAAGCCTTCTAATAATTCTTTTCTACGCGGAGATTTAGAACCTAAAATAAGTGTTTTATGTTTTAATAATTCAGAAAGCATAATTGTAATTTGAGTTTAACTAACAATCACTCCCAAGGCAAAGCCAATGATGATTGATATTAGTTTCATGAAATTTATTTTGTGAGCTTCGCTTGATTCGAAAATAATGGTTGTAGAAATATGTAAGAACATACCAATGGCAATTGCCATAATCCAATTCGTATCAAATTGAAAGTTTTGCGTTAAATAAGAACCGAAAAGTAAACCTATAGGAGCCATAAGCCCGAAAACACCAAGGTATATCCAAGATTTAATATTTGAAAGTCCACTAGCTTTAAAAACAACACTCAGCGCCACTGCTACAGGTACTTTATGTAAAAATATCCCCCAAAACAAGTTGGTTTCACCATGGCTATGTCCAATGTGATCGTGAACTAATGGGATAGCTTCAATAAAGGCGTGTATTGAAAGAGAGATAAATAGTATAAGAGGAAACGTTTTTCCAACCGAATGTGTATGGGTATGGCCATGTTCAACTCCTTTTGAAAAATATTCAAGAATGATTTGTAACAAGAAACCACCTAAAATATAAAATCCGGCACTATTACCAATGTTACCATAAGTTTCAGGTAAAATATGTGTAAAAATTATAGTTAGTAAATATCCACCACTAAAAGAAAGTAAGAGCTTTAAATTTGATTGTTTTTTGAATAATTCAACGAGTATCCCACCAAGAAGGACAGAACTAAATAATATGAAAACTTGTGCTACTAAACTCACGTCTTATTTTTTTGCAAAAATTATTAATCTATTTGATTTTTCAACATCAAAGTTACCTAAATTATAGTCACCTACAACTTTGTAAATTGAAAAATTAGTTTCTTTTAAGTAATTTTCAAAATGATGTAGTTCTAAAGCTTGGACTTTTTCTTGAAAATTAAATTTTTGATTGTTATCTGTAAAAGAAATTGTCTTAATAATAAATCCATTTTCTACTTTTCTATTGATAGTGAAAGTAATTCCCTCAATAACTTTTACTTCATCTAAAACTAAGTTAGAAACAACTTTATTTGCATTCATAAAGTCAATAACTAAAACGCCATTTTCATTGGTATATGAATCAATTGAATTTAACATTTTTAAATTATCAGATTCATCTTCAAAATAACCAATACTTGTGAATAAGTTAAATACGTAGTCAAATGAATTGTTTTTAATTTGTTCACGCATGTCATGCACAAAGAAATCTAAAGTTGGTGTTTTGAATTGGTTAGCATGTTCAATACTTTGTTTTGATAAATCAACTCCAGTTGTTTTATATCCTAATTTGTTTAAAAATATTGAATGTCGACCTTTACCACATGCTAAATCAAGAATTGATTTGTTTGGGGCTATTTTTAAATCAGAAGTAAGATTAGTGATGAAATTTTCAGCTTCAGAAAAATCTCTATTCTTATATAGAATGTGATAGTATTTTGTGTCAAACCACGAATCAAACCAATTTTTCATTTTTAGGACAAAAATAATAACCTTTTCGATAAAAACAGATTTATATTAATTGTATTTTGGTTTGTTCTTTTGTTTAACAATAAAAAATTTTATATTTGTAATAAGTTTAAATTGCATTTACGACCTATTTAAAAGTTAGAAGAAGGGAATGTACTTAGGATTTAAAGGTCTAATAGTATCAAATTTAAACTACAGTTTTATCTATTTTGAAACTGAAAATTGTGAGGAGTTACGCAAGAAATATTGAATTTGTAAATAAGCTTATTTTAAACAGCAGATAACGGATTAACCTTTTTTTATTAGTAAAGGTTTTATAATAAAAAGAATATGAAAAATTTAATATTAGAAGGATCGGCAAAAACACCTACAGTTAAATTTGATGGAGACAATGGTTCAATGGAATTAAAAGGAAGGTCTATTCCTGAAAATTCTATAGATTTTTATAAGCCATTAAATATGTGGATTGAAGATTACGGGAAAGCGCCTAAACCAAATACCGTTGTTGATATTAAATTGGAGTATTTTAATACATCATCATCTAAATGTATTTTAGATGTATTTAAACAATTAGAGAAATTAAACTCTAAAAACACTGTTGTTAGTATTAATTGGTATTTTGAAGAGGATGATGAAGATATGGAAGAAGCAGGAGAAGATTATGATGCCATAATTGATTTGCCTTTTAAAATGATTGAAGTTGAAGAAATTTATTGATTCATCCTTAAAGATCGTTGTTGGGATAACTGGTGGAATAGGGTCTGGTAAAACGTTTGTTTGCCAAATTCTAGAATCTATGAATTATCCCGTTTTTTATTCTGATAAAGAGGCAAAGTCGATCTTAATTACCGATTTGGAGGTAAGAAAACAAATTGTTGACTTATTTGGTAATGATTCATATTTAAAGAATAATACGCTTAATCGTGAATTTTTGGCATCAAAAATTTTTAATGATAAAGAATTATTAATCAAAATAAATGAAATAGTTCACCCTGCTGTTAGAAGACATTTTAATAAGTGGGTGACTCAACAAGAATCTAATATCGTTTTTAATGAAGCTGCAATTATTTTTGAAATAGGAAATGCTGAACATTATGATTCAGTGGTCTTAGTGAAAGCTTCTGAAGAAACAAAAATAAAACGCATTCAAAAACGTGATAATTCATCATTAAAAGATATTGAAAAGCGTATGAATAACCAATGGTCGGATGAAAAAAAAACCAAACTAGCTGATTTTAGTATTGATAATGATGATAATGTGATGCTACTGCCACAGATTAATGAAATTTTGAATAGATTAATTGAGTTTTAAATGGAGTTTTTTAGAACCATTACCGTTAGGACTGATTAAAAAACAATTCAAGACAGATTAACGATTAATGCTATTGATTTAATTACGGATGATGTTTTATCATTGGTACTCAAAATAGATTAGAAGCTGAAATTGGTTGGATTTGGGGTGAGTTTACACTTGTTAGGCCTGAAATTAGAGGGCGTACGCTTTTCCCTTGTAGAGTGTCTGAATGCTTTAACTTGGATAATTACTACCGAGTTTAAACCAAACCCAAATGTTATTGTTTTTATATTTAACTATTAAGCGTCAAACTCATAGTGATGACTTTATGGCTGAAATTGAATTTTTTTTGGATGGTCAACCTAAATTGTTACAAGTATTTATTGCTCAATTATATGAATAATTATTTAGTTTATTTGAGTATGAAAATAGACCTTTAAAGAGTTAGTTTTTCCTTATTTATTGTGCATATTGTTTTAAAACCGTTCTATTTTTGAGTGAGTTGTATTTTCATTAAATATACATTTATACTAAAAGAAAAGTGTGGGTTCAAATTGAATGCGTAAATTTGCCCTCAATTAAAGATAATTATAATGATAAAGCACGAACTTAAGGACGATCAATTACATATTTCTATAGAAAATAAAGACTTTTCTTACAGAATTCCATTGAATAAACTAGAGAGTTTAATTGATTGGAAAGTAGGTAAGGACAAGTCTAACTTGGTGATTATTAAAAATGTGTCAAAATGGACATTGAAATTGTTTACAAGAAACATCACGACAATGAATGATGTTAGGCAGTTTAAAGGGATTGTACAACAATACTGTCCAGATAATACAATTGATTGGGTTGAAACTGAGAAGGCGGTTAATGTTCAAAGTCACTATACTAATTTAGTTTTGGACTTAAAAAAGGAAAACCTTTCTGAAGTTCAAATTATAGCCAATTTAAAAAAGAAATATAAATTAGATTAATTTCAAACATTGATTTACGCATATATAAAATAGCCATTTTTTTTAGAAAATGGCTATTTTACTTTTGTAAAGTATCGTTTCTATTTATATTAGAAGTAGAGTAGGTATCCAATCTTTTCGGTACAGTTATAAATCAATATCTTTTAAGTTTTCAATTCTATTTCTGTCTAAAAAGGCGTCAATTGTTTCAAAGTGTTCAATAACGCGTTTGTCTTTAAATTCGAACACCTTTTGAGATAAACCTCTTAAGAAATCTCTATCGTGAGAAACTAATATTAATGTACCATCAAAATCCATTAGGGCTTGTTTTAATACATCTTTTGATTTTAAATCTAAGTGATTTGTAGGCTCATCTAAGATTAATAGATTAACAGGTTCAAGTAATAGTTTTACCATAGCTAAACGTGTTTTCTCTCCTCCAGACAACATGTTTACTTTTTTGTCATTGTCATCTCCCCCAAACATAAAACGTCCTAATATATTTTTTATTTGGGTTCTAATATCACCTTTAGCTACTTCATCAACAGTTTGAAAAACTGTTAAGTCAGGATTTAATAAAGCGGCTTGGTTTTGTGCAAAGTAGCCAACTTTTACATTGTGTCCTAAACTACATTGACCTTCAAAATCTATTTCACCTAAAATGGCTTTTATTATGGTAGATTTTCCTTCTCCATTTCGCCCAACAAAACTTACCTTTTCACCTCTACTGATAGACATGTTAGCGTCTTTAAAGACAATGTGCTCACCATATTTTTTTGATAGGTCAGTTGCTGTAACAGGATAATCACCAGAACGAACGGAAGCAGGAAATTTTAATCTTAATGATGCATTATCTACTTCATCAATTTCAATTATTTTCAATTTGTCAAGCATTCGTTCACGAGATGTCACCTGGTTTGTTTTTGAGTAGGTTCCTTTAAAACGTTCAATAAAGGCCATGTTATCAGCAATGAATTTTTGTTGTTCCTTATAGGCTTTAACTTGATGCGAACGTCTTTCTTCTCTTAATTGTAGATAGTGCGAGTAGTTAGCTTTATAATCATAAATTCTACCCATTGTAACTTCAATGGTTCTATTGGTAATATTGTCAATGAAAGCTCTATCGTGAGAAATTACTAAAACAGCTTTTGCTTTGTTCACTAAAAAATCTTCTAGCCAGACCACAGATTCAATATCAATGTGATTGGTAGGTTCATCTAATAAAATTAAGTCAGGTTTTTTTAGTAATATTTTTGCTAATTCAATTCTCATTCGCCAACCGCCACTAAATTCACTTGTTTGACGTGTAAAATCTTCACGTTTAAAGCCTAAACCTTGCAGCGCTTTTTCTATTTCAGCATCATAATTAATATCCTCAATAGCGTAGTATTTCTCACCTAAATCAGATACTTTTTCAATGATTTTCATATACGCTTCAGACTCATAATCTGTTCGTGTTTCTAATTCCTTATTACAGGCATCCATTTCATTTTTCATATCAAAAATATGCTGAAATGCTTTTGACGCCTCTTCAAAAACGGTACAATCATCATCCGTTAACAAATGCTGTGGTAAATATGCAATAACAGAGTCACTTGGAAAACGAACGTTTCCTTTAGTTGGTTTGTTAAGTCCTGCAATAATTTTCATCATGGTAGATTTTCCAGCACCGTTTTTTCCCATTAAGGCAATTTTGTCATTTTCGTTAATCACAAAAGATACCTCACTAAATAAAGTTTCACCGCTAAATTCTACACCAATATTGTCAACTGAAATCATATTTTTTTTTTGAAGTTACAAACATAATAAATGATGATTGATAATCATTGGTTGAGATTAAATATTATCTTAGCTTATATGAAAACAATGACATGTAAACAATTAGGTGGTGGGTGTGATAAGTTATTTACAGCAAAAACTTTTGAAGAGATTGCGGTGATGAGCAAACTACACGGAAAGGAAATGTTTGATGCTAAAGATGAAGCTCATCTGAAAGCAATGGGTGAAATGGGAGAATTAATGAAAACGGAAGGTGCTTTTCAAAAGTGGTTTGATGAAAAAAGAGCTGAATTTGAGACTTTATAGTTATTTCCAAATTATATGTTTCCAAAAGTTAGCTTTTCCAGAGTTTAAATCTACTTTTTCTGTTATCCCATTGATTGTACCTTTTTCAGAAAACTGCCAAGCAATTACGTTATCTTGATTACAAATTTCACAATTAGAACCGTAGTTGGCTATCCAAAATAGTTCTGACTCTAGTGATGTGCCTTTAAAGTAATCGTTATAAAAAGAGGAGTACGTGTAGATGATTGGGCGTACATTTATACTGTTTTCTGTTTTGTTTAAAAATAGAGTAACTGCTTTTACCAATTCGTCTTTTGAAAGGTCTTCAATGGTTTCAACATCTAATACTGGTTTTAAAGTGGTTCGTTTAAAACTATTAGTAAAATGTTTAACTTGTTTGCTGACGTCTTTTTTGGGAGAGAAGAAATGATAAACACCAACCTTAATCGCTTTTTTATCAAGTTCTTTTCTGTTTTTTTTGTACTTACGGTCTTTGTGATTTGTACCCTGAGTCACTTTTAAATAAGCGAATTGAATCGTATCCCCATCAATCTTCATCTCCTCAACCTCATTCCAATTTATATTGCCTTGATGGTGAGAAACGTCAATACCTAATAGTTTTGTATTACTTGGGATTATAACACCAAAACTTGAATAAAAGATGTGTGTTATATTTTTTTGATTAAGTGTTATAAAAACGGTAAGACCAATTATAATAACACTAAATAATACAAGGCCCCACTTTTTCATAATTGTAAAGATAAATTTATTTTTTTGAAAAGATTTTAGTGAGCTGTATGAAATGTAAAATTTGTGACAAAATAATGCTATTGTGGAAAGTGTTGAGCATTAGATTTTAAATAATAACTATTTTTGCACCATGGAAAACACCCACATTGATGTTCAAACATACTACGGAGAAGCATTACAATCTACTGAGGATTTGCAAACGAATGCGTGTTGCACATTAACGGCCCCCCCAAAACATATTTTAGACGCATTAAGTTTAGTGGCGGATGAAGTTCAAGCAAAATATTATGGGTGTGGGTTAACCATTCCATCAGCAATTGAAGGATTAAGAGTTTTAGATTTAGGATCTGGATCTGGCCGTGACTGCTATATTGCTTCAAAATTAGTTGGTGAAAGTGGTTATGTGGTTGGTGTAGATATGACAGATGCTCAATTAAAAGTGGCAAACGATTATATTGGGTATCATAAGGAGAAGTTTGGTTACCAAAAAACGAACGTTGAATTCATAAAGGGAAACATTGAAGAATTGGGAGAGTTGAATTTAGAAAAAGGATCTTTTGATATTATAATTTCTAATTGTGTGATTAACCTAGCGAATGACAAAGAAAAAGTATTGAATGATGCATTTGATTTATTAAAGCCAGGAGGTGAAATGTATTTTTCAGATGTCTATTCAGACAGAAGAATTCCAATGCATTTACAAAAAAATAAAGTACTTTGGGGAGAATGTTTGAGTGGCGCTTTATATTGGAATGATTTCTTAAATTATGCTACTAAGGCAGGATTTATTGATCCAAGAGTAATGGAGGATAAACCTATTACAATTGAGAATAAAGAATTAGAAGTAATTGTTGGTGATATTAAATTCTATTCAGTGACTTATCGACTTTGGAAAATAGATGGTTTAGAAAAAGACTGTGAGGATTATGGTCAGGCTGTTGCCTATAACGGAGGGATTTCAGAAAATGATTTTGCATTGGAGTTAGATAGCCATCATTATTTTGCCAAGGGAAAAATTGAAAGTGTGTGTGGAAATACATACAATATGCTATACAAAACTAGATTTAAGAAATATTTTGATTTTTATGGGTCTTTCGATACTCATTTTGGAATTTTCGCAGGTTGTGGAGGTAAGGCACCTTTTAACCAGGCAAATAGTAGTGATTCAGAAGATTGTGGGTGTTAAATTTATTGCTAATAGAAAATAAACCTACTTCAATAATTGAATAACATTTGTTTTAAAAAGTTTTCCAATAGGGACTATGTGGTCAGCAATAAATATCCTATTTCCTTCAATACTATTGATTTGTTTGACAGCAACTGCAAAAGATTTATGAACTTGTAAAAAATCTGCTTTCGGTAATAATTCCACTACCGTTGATATTTTTTCTCGAATAGTAATTATTCCAAGTGTTGTTATCACTTTTGTATAATTACCTGACGCTTCGATAAATAGAATTGTATCAATTTCAACTTGGGTATATTTTTTATTACTGCGAAAGAAAATTCGTTCTGAAATTTTGTTGCTTTGAGATGAAACTGAAAGTTGAGATGCAGAAGAACTAAACGTTTTATTAATTGCTTTTAAAAAACGTTCAAAACCAATTGGCTTTAATAAGTAGTCTGAAATATTTAGTTCATAGCCTTCGAGGGCATATTCTTTATAGGCTGTTGTTACAATTACTTTTGGTGGGTTTTTTAGCGTTTTTAGAAATTCAAAACCTTTTAGTTTCGGCATATTTAAATCTAAAAAAATCAAGTCAACTTCATTTGTATTCAAATATTCAAATGCCTCTAATCCGTCATAACAATTTTTCATCAACTGCATATTAGGCAATAAATCACAGTAGTCCTTAATAATATCGTGGGCTAAATATTCGTCATCAATTATTAAATATTTAATCATAATTTGTTTAAAGTTAAGTGTGCTTTATATATGTTTTCTACTATTGTAAAGGACAATTTGTGTTTCTTAGGATAAACTAACTCTAATCTATGTTTTAAGTTTTTTAAACCGATACCAGGTTCTTTCAAGTTTTCAGAGATATCAAAATTGTTTTCTACAGTAAATTGTATTTCCTTACCAGTTGTAATCATATTGATATTTACATAAGAATTATCTATTAAACGTTCTACGCCATGTTTAAATGCATTTTCCAAAAGGATAATAAATAATAAAGGCATGACTTTGCGATCTTCTTCTATTTGACAATTAAAACTGATGTCAATCTTCTTATGATACCTCATTTTATGAAGTTCAATGTAATTTTTCAAATAATCAACCTCTTCTTTTAATGAAACGGTGTCTTTTTCTCCTTCATAAATGCTATAACGCATCAGGTCGGATAGCTTAAGTATCAATTCTTGTCCTTTTTTAGCATCTTTCCCTACCAAGCTGTATAAGTTATTTAGCATATTAAAAAAGAAATGTGGACTTACTTGACTTTTTAAAAGCATCAATTCATTTTTTGCTTTTTCATTTTTTATTTTGGTAATAGAAATGAGTTGTTTTAGAAGCCAAAAAATGCCTAAACCAAGTAATATTATATAGTAAGTGATGATAATAATACTTACAATTGGATTATAATTTCCTAAAAATGCTACTGACTCTTTTTCTGTTGTAATAATTTCAAAAGCAGTTATAACTATTGGAATAAGTGCTGTTGTAATTAAGGTAATTAACAACCATTTATTTTTATTTGTACTTAATATCATATTACAAAATTAAGAGAATATATAGTCCATACAAAAAAGTTGATAAACAACTCCTAAGCAGTGTTGAAATATTACCTCTATGTGATGAAATAACTTCAAAGTCAACGGAAAGACTTGTGTCCTTGCTGAATAGATGTTTATCACATTAATTTTTGTAGAGCACTGTACTTAATTATGTTTGTCAAAAATTAAAATTTACTAACAATGAAGAAAAGAATAGGGAGATACTTAAAACATTTAATTGTAACCATTTTAATAGTTGGAACTATGGCTGTTATATTTGGGTTATATCATGGTGCAAGTTTGCATTATGGAGATCATCCATTAATGTATAAAATAAACAATGAGGGGCCTTATGTTTTTTATAAAAATGATAGTGTTTTAAATGTAAAATATATTAAGGGGAATAAAAAAGATGGGTTTTATGTTGATAAAAAGGAATATTCGGTTAATTCTGAAATTTCGGCAAAATGTTATTTTCAAATTGATTCCTCAAATTTTGATTTTAAAATAAATTCAAAGATTAAACATCCAAAAACATCTTATAATGATGGTAATCCTATTATTTCAATTTCAGATATTGAAGGTGGTTATAATGCATTTAGAAATTTCCTAATAAACAATAAGGTAATTGATCAAAATCTAAATTGGACGTTTGGTAAAGGGCATTTAGTTTTAGTTGGTGATTTTGTTGATAGAGGTTGGTCTGTAACGCAAGTGTTGTGGTTTATTTATAAGTTAGAACAAGATGCTAGAAAGCAAGGAGGAGTCGTTCATTTTATTATCGGAAATCACGAACTAAAAAACATGCAAGGAGATTATGGGGCATCAGCAGAAAAATACCTTGCTGTAGCAAATGTTTTAGGAAAAGTACAAAGCGAATTATACAATCAAAATGCATTCTTAGGTAAATGGATGTCAAGTAAAAACGCATTGGAACGAATTAACGGAAACCTTTTTACTCACGGAGGAATTCATCCTGATGTAGCAAAATGTAAATTAAATTTAAATGAAATTAATTCTATTATACGAGAGAATTATTATAGACCTTACTATCCTAAAAAAGAAGGTTCAGTTGAACAGTTGTTACTTTCTACAAAAAAAGGAATTTGTTGGTATAGAGGTTATTTTAAGAGTGATTTAACACAGGATCAAGTAGAAATGGGATTGAATAAATTCAATGCTAAAGCCATTGTTGTTGGTCATACACTTCAATCAAAAGTGAATAGGTGTTATAATGGAAAAGTGATAGGGATTGACGTAAAACATCCAAAAGATTACCATGAAAACTGGCCAAAAGGAAAGTCTGAGGGGTTATTCATTGAAGGAGATAAATACTATAGAGTTTTTCACTCTGGAGAAAAAAAAGAATTATAACAGTGAATAATAATATGTATTAATGATACTAAGAAAGTGTATACCTTAAGTTTGTGTTTTCCATATGTATAATCAAAATGTTACGTGTTTTTTTGCATATTCAACACAAGATAGTATATCAGAATATGAATTTATATTAACTCTAGATAGTCATCATTATTTTGAAAAAGAGTAAATAGAAAGAATGTGTAGTAATTCGTACAGTATATTACAGAAACTTTTTTAAAAAAAATGGCTTTATTGGGCTCGATACACATTATAATATTTTTGTTAGTTACTGTGTAAACGCCTATTTAACTTAAAGGAGTGTAAATCTAAAAGATTATGGAGGTAGATTAGAAAAAAATGAATTTAACAAGAATTTTTTTACTTATTTAAGAAGATGTTTTATCATTTATTAGCGAACGAAAAACGTTTGTTTATTTCTTTAGGTCTCTGATTGTACATCATCTAGGGATATTACCATTCAATTATTATTATTATATTTGTTGGAAATATAGCGTAGATATTTATACAGTTCCATACGCTGGAAGGAGTTTGATAAATATGCCAATAAACCATAAAAAATAATGAAACATTTACTACTCTTTGTATTAACTTTGGCTATAGTTTCGGTTTCAATCGCACAGGACAATACAATATCTGAACAAATAAAAACGGAAAGGGATGTTGAATTAAATAATCTTCAAAATGATTTGGTTAAAAATCAAATCACAATCACTAGCCTGACAGAAGAGTTATCTAAATTAAGTAAGAAACAATATGGTAAAAAGATTGAACTACAAGATAAAATTCAAAAGGAGTTAGATAAAAGAATTAAAATACTAGAAGAAAGTCCTAAAGTTAAAATAAAGTCAAATGGACAACTTGCTTTTACTGAGCTTATAAAAATTCAAAAAGATATTCAACCAGCAAAACTTTATCTTTCATCAAATGGGTTTTATTCTAAATTGGGTAAGTTTGATAATTTACAAAATTATACAGAATTTACATCTTGGCAGTTAGAGTATAATGATTGGTATGAAAGGAAAAAAGGAAAAAATTTAACTTTTGATTTTATTGATAATTCTATTTCTTTAATTAGTGATGCTTCTAATGACATTCCTTTGTTTGGGGCTATTTCTCAAACTGTTACTTCTGGTATAACTTTAATTCTTTCCAATCTCAAGAATAGAGATAAAGATTTAATTAGTAAGACTCCACAAGTATTAGTACTTTTAAACTCAATTGGACAGTTTGAATCGGAGAAGTCAATACTAGATAATGAATGGAAAACAATAGATAGTGAATTAAGAGAATTACAGTCTGAATATAAAGTACTAGTAGACAATCAAATTACTTTTTATGGAATTGATAAAGTAAAATATAATACATTTTTATCAGCAACTTTAGATGCAGATATTGATAATTTTAAAGTTTATAGTAGAGAGAAAATCTTGGATAAGCTACAGGCTCTTGAAAGTGGGAACCATCAAAATTGGATGGGGAGTGTAGAAACTTATATGTATCAAGTACAATCCATAAGAATTAGATTTGGAGAATTGACGGGGAGAATGCTCAATAATATTGAGAAGTATGAAAAATTATTTTCAAAATATACAGATCCAAATAAATTTTCATCTGAGTTTGTTGCTAAAGCCAAAGATTTAAAAATTGATTTAGCTCAGGTAAAAGAAAACTTCATATTGCAGTTTAAACCAAACAAGTATATTGAAGATTCTGCCGTAATGTATATCAAAAGGTAGTTTAGTGTTTTTTATTTTGAGTAGATTAAGTTAAAATATTGTTATCAATTAATTTGATAGAATGAATTGAGTCAATAGATTTTGTTTGTTTATCTCTTTTGTTCAAATGTAAGTCAAATCATTGTAAACGATTAAAAATAGTTCAAGATAGAGTATGAAAGATATTGAAGACTATTGTCCTAATAGTAAAGAAGAGTGGAGAAAATGGCTCGAATTAAATCGTAATAAAAAAGATGCAATTTGGCTCATATTTTATAAGAAAAAATCTCCGAACCATAATCTAAGTTGGAGTGAGTCAGTTGATGAAGCGCTCTGTTTTGGCTGGATTGATAGTACTAAAAGGACAATAGATAGTGAGAAATACAAACAGTATTTCAGCAAACGAAAAGTAAAAAGTAATTGGTCTAAGATAAATAAGGATAAAATAAAAACCTTAATTGACCAAGGACTTATGGAAGAAGAAGGTTATAAGAGTATTGAAATTGCTAAAGAAAATGGATCTTGGACAATTTTGGATGGAGTGGAAGCACTTGTAATTCCAGAAGATTTAAAAGAAGAATTTATAAATTATAAAGATTCAGCAGAATACTTTGATAGTCTAAGTAAGTCTGTTAAAAAGATTTTGCTGTATTGGATTGTTTCCGCTAAAAGACCTGAAACTAAAAAAAAGAGAATTATTGAAGTAGCAGAAAATGCAGGTAGAAACCTTAAACCAAAACAATTTAGATAAAATAAAACGGTTTACAAGTATTGGTAATAATTATATTGATCTAATCGTTTTAGGCTTTTTAATATAACATAACTAAAACAAGAAGTAAATGAAAATTAAAACTTTCCCTCAAATTAATACCGAAAGACTCATTTTAAGAAAAATAGAAGAATCTGATTGTGATGCTGTCTTATTCTTACGATCTGATGAAGTTATAAATAAATTTATACACCGACCTGAACATAGAAAAACTAAAAATATAGCTGATGCCATTAGGCATATTAAAAAGCTAAATGTAGAAACTGAAACTAATAAATCATTTTCGTGGGGGATTACTTTAAAAAGTGACCCGAAAATTATCGGAACAATTTGCTTGTGGAATTTTTCTAATAACTATAAAATTGCTGAAGTTGGGTACGATTTAAATCCAATTTTTCAAAGAAAAGGTATTGTGAGTGAGGCACTTAATAGTGTAATGAGTTTTGGGTTTAGAGAATTGAATTTAGATAGAATAGAAGCTTTTACTCATGGACAGAATGAAAATTCAAAAAAACTTTTAGAAAATAATGGATTTAACTTTGTTAAGGAGCGAAAGGACACTGATAATCTTTCAAATGTTATTTTTGAAATTAAAAAAGGTAACTGTTAACATAGGCATTAATTAATCTGGTGTTTTATTCAAAAAATTAAGCATAATATAAATTATGGCTTTGTAGTAAACTGAAATTTTGTAACTTTAACTTGCTATGATTTCATTTGTGGGTTATTAGGCTTGATTTAAGAACAAGAATGGGTAAGTTAAATATTAAGGAATCGATAGAAGTCAAAGCTTCCTTATTAAGAGGATGGGAGATAATAGATTCTAATTTTGTGGGTATTAGTGTATGGGGAAGAGGGGGGAATAAACCTTGGGAAAATGAGAATGTTACGACCTCAATAATTGGTAGCCTATAGGTGGTCGCTTTTGTGATGTAGGAAAGTTTGGTGTGGCTGATGAAAGAATAATTCATTACAATGACCAAGATAGAGAAATTTCATGGTCAGCGAATATTAGTAAGATGCCTAGTTTTGTCAAAAACTTATAAAATGAATTAAAAGTAGAGAGAATCACTCAGGATAGCTGTAGGGGTTCAACTTATATTATTGCCTACTTATTAAGGGTGAGGCCTTTTTATGAGGAGCATTATTAAAAAACATTGAACAAAGTATTGAAAGGGTTTGTGAAAGATTGGAAAATATATGCGGAGACAAATGATGTTTCTGAAACCAAAAAGAAAGAATTATCTAGACTATAAATAATATGATTAAAATTCCTGTTGCACCTATGTCAATTCAAAAGGGAGTCCCTTTAAAGTTGATTTTAGATAAAGAGGCCATAACTCAATTGGCAAAAAATATTAGTTTTGTTTACCCTCCCTTTAATGAATTAGACTTTAGTACTGAAACCTGTCATAATATTGAAGATTTAACGCTTAAAGAAAGAAGTTTACATATTGCAAAATTATTAAAAAAACATCTACCAAATGTATATTCTCTGGCAATCAAAATTCTTTTAGAATCTCTAACTTCTCCTCTTGTAAAGACTGAAGGAAATGGTTTAGCAGGACTTTTTTATATGCCACATTGTAGTTTTATTGAACAATTCGGTTTTGACTTTGTCTACAATAATAATGTTGATCCTTTTGAAATTTCAATGCATGCACAATCTGAATTAACAAAAAGGTTCACGTGTGAATATTCCATACGGCCGTTCTTAGTCAGTGAACAAGAAAGAACCATGAATCAATTATACATTTGGATGAAAGACGATAACCCTCATCTGCGTAGACTTTGTTCTGAAGGTACAAGGCCGAGACTTCCTTGGTCAAAAAAAATTGATTCATTCATTTTAAACCCTGCTCCTTGCATTCCTATTTTAGAGCAGTTAAAAAATGATGATGATCTATATGTAAGGAGAAGTGTAGCAAATCATGTAGGTGATATTGCAAAAGATAACCTTGACTTAGCATTAGATTTATGCGAAAAATGGCTTGAGAATGCTTCTGTTGAACTTAAATGGGTGATTAGACATGCACTTCGGAATCCAGTTAAGAGAAAGGTAAATAGAGCGATTGAAATTAGAAAATTGGCTAAATAAATAGGATTATAAGACTAATTTAGATGAGTCGTGAATAATAAAGCTAATAGCAGTGGGGCTTAATTATTTAATATATGGAAGGTTGAATAATATTAATAGCAACATTAAAGTTAGTCGATAATAAATTGACAGAACTTCAAAAAGTAGTTAAAGAGTTACAAGGGCACTGTTTGAGTACAGAGAAAGGTATGTTACAATATGATTGGTATCTTTCAGAGAATGATGATACGATTAAAGTGTTTGAAACGTATGCTAATTCTGAAGCTGTATTATTCCACTTTGATAATTATAAAGCCTTTACACCTAAATTAAGTGGGGCGCGAGTTTTTGTTAGTATGGAAATATTTGGTAATGCAAGTGAGGAATTAAGGCAAAGGGTAAAGAAAATAAATGTGCCACATTACACGTCTATCTCATCTTTATATAAGTTAAAATAGTTTGTTGTTTTGGAGTGTAGAGAACCTGTTAAATATAGAAAATGTTATGAATAGTTATTTAGAGAGTGTTAAAAAACAATTTGAATATTATAAAATGCTTGGTGAAAAAACGTTTGAGCAAATTCCAGAAGATAAATTATTTTGGAAATTTAATGAAGAAAGTAATAGTATAGCTATGATTGTAAAACATCTTCATGGTAATATGATGTCACGTTGGACTGATTTTTTGACCACGGATGGAGAAAAAGAATGGAGGAAAAGGGATGGAGAGTTTGATAACGACATAAAAACTAAAACCGAATTACTGTCTAAATGGAATGAAGGATGGGCCTGTTTATTTGATGCAATAAAACCATTAACTGAAAAAGACCTTGAAACAGAAATTTATATTCGAAATATGGGACATTCAATTTCTGAAGCAATACATAGACAATTGGCGCATTATCCATATCATGTTGGTCAGATTGTTTTTATTGGAAAGATAATTCAAAATGAAAGTTGGAATTCACTTTCTATTGCAAAAGGAAAATCTAAAACATATAATGAAGACAAGTTTTCTAAGCCTAAAAGAAAAGAACATTTTACAGATGATCTGTGAATATGAATTATTTCTTTAAAAATGGGGGCAATATTAGTTCTCGTTTAGAAGGTTATGCATGTTTTGTTTGATTTTAAATCACTAATCCATCATAAGCTATACTTACATTTTTGGGTAATTCTAAGCTGACTTCATCATGTGAACCTAGTAAGTGACTAATGTGAGTTAAATAAGCTTGTTTAGGCTTTATTTCTGCAATTAAATCTAAGGCTTGTTGTAAAGTGAAGTGAGAAATGTGTTCTTCCTTTCTTAAGGCATTGACCACTAGAATTTCTGTACCTTTAAGTTTTTCTTTTTCGCTAACGGAAATGAAATTAGCATCAGTCACATAGCTAAAGTTATCAATTCTATAGGCCGTGACAGGTAGTTTATAATGCATGACTTCAATTGGAGTAATTGTTTTGTTAAACAATTCAAATGTTTTAAAATTATGAATGGTATTCATTTCTACCTTTGGAATACCTGGGTATTTAAAATCAGCAAAAATATAGTGAAACTCTTTTTTCAATCCAATTTGAACTTGATTAGTCGCATAAATTGGCATGTCTTGTTTTGATTGGTAATTAAATGCTCTAATATCATCTAAGCCAGCAATGTGATCTTTATGTTCATGTGTAAATAAAACAGCATCTAATTGTTTAACGTTATGAGTTAACATTTGCTGTCTAAAATCTGGACCTGTATCAATAACAATATTCTTGTCGTTGTAATGAATTAAAATTGAGGTGCGTAATCTTTTGTCTTTTGAGTTGGTAGATTGACAAACGTTGCATTTACAAGCTATAACCGGTACGCCTTGTGATGTTCCTGTTCCTAAAAATGTAATTTTCATAATCTATAATTTACATTATAATGTATTTAAATAATTTACTAATTTTCGTACTGCTTTTCCTCTATGTGAAATCTCATTTTTTTCAGTCATGCTCATTTCTGCAAACGTAATGTCATAACCTTCTGGTTTAAAAATAGGATCGTAACCAAAACCATCTACACCACATTTTTCTGTAATAATTTCACCTTTAGCTTCCCCTTCAAAAATATGTTCTTCACCATTAATTACTAAACTAATAACAGTTCTAAAACGTGCTTTTCTATTGGGTTTGTTTTTTAAATTAGCCAATACCAAATCCATATTGTCGTTAGAGTTTTTTTGATTTCCAGCATACCTTGCAGATAACACACCAGGTTCATTATTTAATGCCTCAATTTCTAAGCCGGTATCGTCAGCAAAGCAATTGACATTAAATTTACTAACGACATAAGCCGACTTTTGTGAAGCATTTCCTTCTAGATTATCGGCCGTTTCAGGAATGTCATCACTACAGTTGATAGCTTTTAAAGATAATAATTCAATAGAATCAGGCATCAATAGCTTTAATTCGTTAACTTTATTTTGATTTTGTGTAGCAAATATTAATTTCATTTTGTTTTATTTTTAGATGTAAAATGGTATGCGAAAATTATAACGTTTAAATCTTTCCACCGTTTCCCAAATCAATTCCTACTGATTTTCCGTCAATAAATTTTCGTTTACAATTCCAGGCATTAATAATTTCATCTAAAGTATGAACATCACCATCTTCAGCCATACGCATAACACTAGCGCGCTTTATTTTTGTTGGGTGATCAGCGCCAGTGGCTGCCATTAATTCTAAAAAGGCTTCAACTGTATTTTTATGAAAATAATAGGCTCTTTCTGCTTTATTAGGAACGTTTAATCCTTTAATTAAACGTTCGTCCTGGGTAGCAACGCCTACAGGACACGTGTTAGTATTACATAGTTGAGCATGAATACAACCAATTGACAGCATCATAGCTCTTGCTGTACTGCAGTAATCAGCTCCTAAAGCAATAGATTTAATCATACCAAAACCTGTAAACGTTTTACCTGTAGCATTGATTTTGATTTTGTCTCTAATGTTGTATTTGGTTAAATATTCAGTAGCTAGTGTTAAACCAACGTATAATGGTAGACCAACATGATTTGCAAATTCTAATGGGGCAGCACCAGTACCACCTTCAGCACCGTCAATACTAATGAAATCTGGATAAATTTTTGTTTCCACCATAGCTTTACAAATGTCTTCAAACTCTTGAGGGTTACCAAGACATAATTTAAAACCTGTAGGTTTACCTCCTGAAATTTTACGTAGTTTTTGAACGAATTTTAGTAAGCCTTGCGGCGAATTAAACGCAGTATGAGATGGAGGAGAGAATACAGTGACACCAGGTTTTACACCTCTTATTTTTGCTATTTCTTCGGTCACTTTTTTTCCAGGTAATACACCACCATGTCCTGGCTTAGCGCCTTGGGATAGTTTAACTTCAATTAGCTTTACCTCACGTTTAATTGCGTTTTCAATAAATTTTTCATCCGAAAAAGTACCATCTTCTTGTCTACAACCAAAATAACCAGTTCCGATTTGCCAACATAAATCACCGCCCATTAAATGATATGGAGAAATTCCGCCTTCACCGGTGTTATGGTAAAAGTTACCTTTTAGCGCACCTTTGTTTAATGCCATAATTGCATTTTTACTCAGCGAACCAAAACTCATTGCAGAAATGTTGTATAGTGATGCGGAATAAGGTTGCGTGCATTCATCACCACCTATTTTTATTCTTGGTGCTTCATGTGGGATTTTTGCTGGGTATAAAGATTGAACAATAAATTCATATCCTTCTTTATAAATGTCTTGTTCGGTACCAAATGGGTGAGACGCACCTATGTTTTTTGCGCGTTGATAAATAATAGCCCTTTTATTTTTATCAATTGGAGCTCCTTCCGTTCTTCTTTCTACAAAATACTGTTGAATTTCGGGAGAGATAGACTCTAAAAGATATCTTAAGTTTCCAATAACCGGAAAGTTTTTTTTTATGGCATGTTTTGTTTGTGTAATATCTCTGATTCCAATTAATATGATTGGACCAAATAAAATAAACCAATAATAGTAACCAGGACTTACAAAATGACCTAAGCCACTAAAAATTGCTATAATAAGAATAGACAGTACAATAAATATAACCCTAACCATAATTTTAATTATCGAATAAAGATAATACTATTAAGTCAAATATATATATTGAAGAAACTTCTTTTATTAATATTTTAAAAGCGATACAGTTTTCCATTCCACCATACTGAATATGATGACGGACTATATTGAAGTACGATTGTGTTCCCGTTTAACCAAAAATCGGAGACGCGTTGTTTGGTTATTTCTATTACTTTACCTCTAATAAATGCACTTATGCCATTGTTATTATTTCTATAGGCTACAATTCCTCCATCTATTTGAGGTTTTGAAACAGTAGTATTATAAATGGTGTGAATTTCGTCTTTATACCAAATTTTAAAGTAGTCGGCTTCCTTAAACGTTATTATACTGTCATAAACAGCTAGCTCTTGTAAGTCATATCCTAATTCACGCGATTCGCCATTGAAATAGACTTTTTCTGTCTCCGATTGATCTTGGTAATATACAAAGTCATGTCCTGATTTATATTTCAGGGCATATTCAGGTTCAATGTCGACTATTTCTCCTTTTTTAAACATTGAAAATGTATTATTTTCAAAATCATTATAAGCAATTACATTTAAACCTGATGAAAATCTAGGGAATTGATTAGAACTAAATAGTAAATAAAACTCATGATTTGAGAATGCGTAATAATTCCCCGCGCCGTCATCATAAGCAAATACATTACTTCCTATTTGTTCTGGTGAAAATGTTATGTCTCCAATAACTTGTGCAAATTCTATAGTTTTGCCTTCATAGTAGTATTTTAAATTTCCACCAATTCTATCCTGAAAAACAATTAGACTATCTCCACTTGAAAATGAATTAACAAATGAAGTTAAATTTTTTAATTTTCCATCATCAATAACTTTTAGAATACTTGTGAATTGTGCGGTAAGTATATTATTACTTTCGAAAATTTCAGTTGGTCCTTGCGCTATTCTTATTTTTTTGCCTTTCCATATTGCCCAGTAGTTACCTTGAGAATCTTTATAAGCAATATAATTGTTGGCAATTTGTAAATTAGTTACAGCTTGGTATTCTACCATTTTTATAATGCCAGAATCAAATTGATACAATTTTCTGTTAACGTCAGAAAATGCAGTAATATTTTGAGCTTCCGCTAGAATTGGACTTACCAGTAATAAAAGACTTGAGATAATTTTCTTCATAGATACAAAACTAAATTTTTTAAAAGATATTGCAAAAAAAATGCCGAACTCAATTTTTTTGAGCTCGGCAATAATTTTTCTATCAAATAGCTTATTTTTGAGTTTTCTTTTTTGCTAATTTAACAGCATTGTATGTGTTAACAATTCCACCTGTAGAACATAATTCAGCGAATGTTACTTCTTTATCTCCACCAGGAATTGGTGTAGTTTTTTTACTTACATCTTTTACTGATTCAAAGATAATCTCTTTAATCTGAATCATTGTCAATTCTGGGTAGTATCCTTTAAGTAAGGCTGCTAATCCAGAAACCATAGGTGCAGCCATTGAAGTTCCTGCAATTGTAATGTATGAACCTTGAGGCCCAGTATTGTAAATTTCTAATCCTGGTGCAAAAACATCAACAGTTTTAACACCGTAGTTTGAGAATGATGCAGCTAATTTCTTTTTGTATCTAGTTGAAGCACCAACCTCAATCCAATTTGTAAATCTTGAACTCATTGATTTGTACTGAGGGGAAGGATAATTACCATTTTTCTCTTGATCATCAGTTAATAACCCTGAGTTACCAGCAGCATGTACACATAAAACACCTTTTGCTTCGGCATATCTAATTGCTTTAATTACTTCTTCAGCTTGTGGGGAATATTTTTTTCCAAAGCTCATATTAATAACTTGTGCTCCGTTATCTACAGCATATCTTATTCCTAAAGCAATGTCTTTATCTCTTTCATCTCCATTAGGCACTGCTCTAATTGGCATAATTAGTACGTTGTCAGCAACACCGTCTCCTCCTAATTCGTTACCTCTAATCGCAGAAATAATTCCAGAACAGTGAGAACCATGTAATGCATCTGGTCCTTCTGAATCATTATTACCGTAACTTTTATCATTAAAATCTTCTGGGTTATCACCTACGATTTTTCTAGCATCTAAATCAGTATTTAAATGACAACTTAATGAAGATTCAAAATGGTTTATAGCACCTTCTAAATCACTTAAAGATGCGCCTTGAGAAAATAATTGTTCAAACATTTTACCGTCTTTCTCAAAGTCAGTACCTGTTAATGAACCTAAGTCATCTGCAGTAAATTCTCTTCCAAAATGTTTTACTAATCTATCATGAGGTGCTTTGAACATTTCATGCATTGATTTGTATTGGGTCAGTGCAGTTTGAGCTTGCTTAATTTCAGTTTCAACTTCGGTTTTAACTGATTGATATAATTTAAAATCGTCTTTTCTGTCAGAACTGATATCACCTTCAGATTTACCTTCAAATTCGTTACCTAGCTTTACATAAAGTCTAGTTTTTTCTAATTGAACATCATTAATATTTTCACCTTTAGCGTTTCCTAAAAAGTTCCACCCATGAACATCATCAATGTAACCATTCTTATCATCATCAATTCCGTTACCAGCAATCTCACCTTTGTTTGTCCATATAATAGCTTGTAAATCTTCATGTTCTAAATCTGTTCCAGAATCAAGAACAGCAACAATTACTGTATTAGCTTTTTTCCCTTTTAACAGTTTTTTATAGGCTTTATCAGTAGACATTCCGTACTTCTTTCCATTATACCAATTGATAATGTCTGGATCAACATCCTGTGCACTTCCAGAATATGAAAGTAACAATGCTGATGCTACAAGTAAATTTTGTATTTTCATTTTAATGATTTTATAATTTTCAAGTCCTAAATTTAGTGATTTCTTTTAATAAATCAATGTACTTTAGGTTAAAAGGTGTTAAAATGATGTGAATCGTGAAATAATAAGTGTAAATTTGTTCAACCAAAGTACTATTTTATACGTCAATATATAAAAGAATGTCTATGAAGCATATTTTACTAATTTTCACACTATTATCATTTGCTGTAGGGTTTGGGCAAAATAAAGATAATGAGGGAGGGATATTTTATAATAATTACAAAGCTAAATCACCTAATGTGATTACTGATTTTGCCGTGAAAGGTAATTTGGAATCGATTAGATCAAACAAAGAAGTTCACTATAAATATTCTAATGCTGGCTGGCACTTTATAAGGTGTACATCTGTACTACTTGGGGACTTATGTCAAACTAAAGCGGTTTCTCAAATCTATTTTACGCCATCATTTCCAGCTATGTTAAATGATACAATGCGTTTAGTGCAAAATGTTGATTCTGTGCACGCTGGTTATGCGCCTTTACCAAGTTCATTTACGGGGAAAAATATTATAATAGGTTATGTGGATACTGGGATTGATTTTAATCATGGTGATTTTAAAAATGATGATGGAACGACAAGAGTCTTGAGGTATTGGGATCACAGTATGCCATTTGATACTGAAAGAACCCCTCCTAAATATGGTTACGGACAAGCTTGGACAAATGTTGATATTGATAATGGAATTTGTACTTCTACTGATTGGCATGCACATGGGACAACTGTGAGTGGTACTGGTTCAGGTAATGCAAATGAAAATGGGCGTTATAAAGGTGCAGCTCCTGAATCTGATATTATTATTATTGAGACAAATTTTAATTTGGCGAATTGGACATTAACAGTAGCTGATGCTATTGATTATGTATTTGAAGTTGCAGATTCTCTTGGGAAGCCTGCCATTGTGAATACTAGTGTTGGTGATTATATCGGGAGTCATGATGGTACTGATCCGGCAGGTCAAATTGTTGATAGTTTATTGAAAGATAAACCAGGTAGAATTGTAGTTGCTGCTGCAGGTAACTCTGGAGCTTGGGGGAAATATCATCTTAAAGCTAATGTGGATACTGACACATCTTTTGCTTGGTTTGAAGTAAATCCAACTTCAGCTCTAGGTACTTCAGCTGTTTATTTTGATTTATGGGCTGACACTTTAGATTTTAAAAATGTTGAATTTGCAATGGGAGCAAATGTTCAAACGTCTAGTTTTGATTTTAGAGGAAATACTCAGTTTTATTCTATTGAGTCTATGTTAGGAGGTTCAACTACTGATTCGATTATGAATAGTGGGAATAAGTTGAGTCCTGTTCAGTTTTTTGCGGAAGAGATTAACGGAGTATATCATTTAGAAGTTTATCTAGAAAGTCCAGATTCATCAAATTATTTATATAGTTTTATGACAACGGGTGCTGGTGTTTATGATTTATGGTCAGGAACAGCATTGGGGTTGTCTAATATAAAATCTATAGGGTTACCTAATGTTGTTGATTACCCTAATATTATTCATTATAATTTACCAGATACTTTGTCAACTATTGTCAGTTCTTGGAATTGTTTAGAAAGTGTGACGTCTGTAGGGAACTTTGCTGGACAGTTGGATTATATAGATGTTAATGGTAATTTGAGTTCTTTTAATCATACACCTGGGAAATTATCGGTTAGTTCTTCCAAGGGGCCAAATAGAAGAGGGTATATTAAGCCTGATGTGTCAGCAACTGGAGATGGTAATTTAAGTGCTGTTATTGGAGCGTACGCAAATAATGGTTCTGGATCTTTAGCTGAGGGTGGAATGCACATTAGAAATGGAGGAACTTCAATTGCTTGTCCTGTAATTTCGGGTATAGCAGCATTGTATCTTGAAAAATGTCCAAATTCAACTTTTGAAGATTATAAAAATGATTTATTTTTAAATGCTAGAGAGGATGATTTTACTGGAATTACACCAAATTTTGGATATGGTTATGGAAAGGTTGATGCCTTTAAATTGTTGAATGAATCAAATTTTGAGGTAACTATTATTGGTGATACTTTAATTTGTGATGATCCAGAGATTTTTGAAACTGCTGAAAATAATTTTATTACATACAATTGGTCTAGTTCTGAATCATCTGCGTCCATTAGTGTTAATGAAACGGATACTATTTTTGTTGTCGTAGCGAATGAAAGAGGGTGTAAGTCTTATTCTGATTCGATCGTTGTAATTAAAGGTACATTACCAATTAATCCAGTAATTAATAGTTTAGGTGGAGGTTTAGTAACTACACCAGCAGATTCTTATCAGTGGTATTTAGATGATATAGCGATTATAAATGCTAACGAGCAATTTTATAACCCAACAGTTTCAGGTAGTTACTCAGTAGAAGTTTTTAGTCCAGAAGGATGTTCTTATATTTCAAATTTATCATCAATCGACTTATCGACTTTAGAAGAGTTGAAAAAAAATGAGTTTATAGTTTTTCCAAATCCATTTGTAGATCATTTCCAAATCATTAAAAATGATTACTATGATGTAAGAATTATGATTAATGACATAACAGGGAAATTAGTATATGAGTTTGTAGAGATTGATTCAGCTGATTTATTCATTTCTATTTCCATGGGTGAATTTCCTTCAGGTATTTATTTTATAACTTTGTCTTATGATGAAAGCTATAAAACTTTCAAGTTGATGAAGCAATAATATAAAACAGTTTAAGATTCTTATTTAATTAGAATAAAACTAAATTTTAATTGAAAAATAGCTTTAAATAAGCCAAAAAATAATTAAATTAGCAGTCAATAAAAAAACAAATTAATGGATTTAAAAGGAATAATTTCAATAGCAGGTAAAGCAGGTTTATATAAAGTTGCAGCTAATGGACGTAACAATATTATTGTTCAATCTTTGGATAATGATAAAAAGTTTCCAGTTTTCGCAACAGATAAAATTTCAGCATTAGAAGATATTAGTATTTATACATATGAAGAAGATGTTCCTTTAACAAAGGTGTATGATAAATTGGCAGCATTAGAAGATTATAAAAAATCTATTAACCATAAAGCATCAGGAGCTGATTTAAGAGCTAAGACTGAAGAGTTTTTACCTGAATTTGATGAAGATAGAGTATTTGATGGCGATTTAAAAAAATTATTCCAATGGTATAATTTACTAGTTGATAAAGCTATAATTGTTAAACCAGAAGTATCTAATAAAAAGGAAACTGAAACGGTTTCAACAGAAAAAAAGTAACTAAAAAAAGTTAAAAGAAAGAGCCGTTAATTTAAGATTAACGGCTTTTTTCATTAAAATTGATTTTTATATCTATTTTTGGCAAACGAAAATTGAATTAATTTCATGCAAAAAACATTCTTATCTAATTTAGTATTAATAGTGGTTTTAAACTTATTGATTAAGCCGTTTTATATATTAGGTATAGATGCAGAAGTTCAGAATAGAGTAGGGGCAGAAATTTACGGGAATTATTTTGCGTTATTAAACTTTTCCTTTTTACTAAACATTCTATTAGACTTTGGTATTAATAATTACAATAACAAAACAATAGCACAGCACCCTAAGCTTGTAAGTTCTTATTTTGGAAAACTGTTATCTATTCGTTTTCTATTATTTTTTCTGTATTTTATTTTTACAATAGGAGCTGGATTTTCTATTGGGTATTCGCCAAGTGAAATTTATTTTTTATCGCTATTAGTATTAAATCAGTTTTTTGTGGCAACTATTCAATTTGCACGTTCAAACTTTGGTGGTTTGCATTTATTCAAAATAGATTCTATCATTTCAATACTAGACAGAGTCATGATGATTGTTTTATGTGGCTATTTATTATGGTCACCTTTTGTGACATCTGATTTTAAGATTGAGTGGTTTATATATGCACAAACCTTTTCTTATTTATTTACCGCCATAGTTTCTATTGTTCTATTGAAAATTAAGATTGGGGGAATTAAACTCAAATTGAAAAAAGTGTTTTCGATTGCTTTATTAAAAGAAAGTTTTCCTTATGCCTTATTGATTCTTTTAATGACGTTTTATAATAAAATTGATTCTGTTATGATTGAAAGAATGTTAACGGATGGAGATGAACAAACAGGGATTTACGCTCAAGGATTTAGGTATCTAGATGCTGTAAATATGTTTGCATTGTTATTTGCAGGATTATTACTTCCCATATTTGCCAGGTTAATTAAAAGTAAAGAGTCAATTAAGCCAATTTTAGAGTTGGGTATTAAAACGCTAATGCCAATAAGTATTATAATCGGTACTACAGCATATTTTTATAAATACGATTTAATGGCATTGAGGTATACTGATAATTTGTTTGAAGCATCAAACAGTTTTGGGTATTTGATTTTATCGTTCATCCCAGTTTCAATTACCTATATTTTTGGAACTTTATTAACTGCAAATGGTAGTTTAAAGCAATTAAATATAATGGCTATTGGAGGCGTTATGTTGAATGTGGTATTGAACTATATACTTATTCCAGAATTTAAATCAGAAGGGGCGGCTGTTGCAACATTAATTACTCAGGTGAGTACAGCTGTTGTTCAGGTTTTATTAGTCCTTGTAATATTTAAACTAAAGGTGAACTATAAACTAATTTTTAAATTTATAATTCTAATTGTGGGGATCGTATTAGTACAGTATGGCTTTAAAGAGAATGTTCTAGTGTCTAGTAGTGTGATTGAATTGTTTTTAGTTTTGATTATTTCTACATTATTTGCTTTTATTATCGGTTTGTTACCTTTTAAAAAATTGATTGAAATTTTTAAAAACGATAATTAAAGCCTAATGAAATCAAGGTGTATCGGGATTTTCATTAGTTTTATATTAAAAATTAACAAAGATGTTTCTTTAGTTACAATATTTAAACTTAAATTTGTTAGTCAGAAAAAGAAATAAATGATTAAGACTAGATTAACTACAGAGGATAAAGCTTTAGCGATAAATTTGACGCCAGATATATATGGTTCATTTGCTGAAATTGGAGCAGGACAAGAGGTGGCAGCTAATTTTTTCAAAGCAGGAGGGTCTTCAGGAACCATTGCTTTTACACATTCTGCTTATGATATGAAAGTAAGTGATGCTATGTATGGCGAATGTGGTCGTTACGTTTGTGAAGACAGGTTGAAGCAAATGTTGAATATAGAATATTCAAAAATGCAAACTACTTTACCTAACAAAAATAAGGAAGCTAGATTTTTTGCATTTGCAGATACGGTTGAATCATTAAATTATCATAAAACTAATCAAGGTCAAGGTTGGGTTGGAATAAAATTTCAATTAAATCTTGAAAAAGAAGCAAACGAAATCATTTTACATGTTAAGATGCATGATAATAGTCATCATGGTCAAAGAGAGGCTTTAGGTATCTTAGGGGTGAATTTAATTCATGCTTGCTATAATCACAATGATGATATTAATGATTTTTTAGAAGCACTAGCTTACCGTTTACCAAGGGATAGAATGGAGATTGACATGTTGAACGTTTCAGGACCAGATTTTGATGATGTAGACAATAGAGTTATCGCTTTAAATTTGGTGAAAAATGGTTTGACTGATGCAACCATGTTTAATCAAGCCGGCCAAGTTTTACAGCCATCAACTGCGCTTTATAAAAAGAATGTATTATTGATGAGAGGGCGTTTTAGACCTGCAACTAAGGTTAATATTGATATGTTAACCAAAGGGTTGAGACTATACGAAAATGAAGAAGGCGTAAATAAAGAGAAAATACAAGTACTTTTTGAATTAACATTAAAAGACTTAACAGCTGATGGTGAAATTTCGGTCACTGATTTTATTCATAGAGCTGAATTGTTATGTTCAATGGGGTATACGGTAATGATTTCAAATTATTTGAAGCATTACAAGGTGATAGAATATTTATCAGATTTAACGAGAGGGTATAAAGTAGGTGTTATTTTAGGTATTTATAATCTACAAACAATCTTTGATGAAAAATATTATGATACTTTAAAAGGTGGACTTCTTGAAGCGTTTGGTAGAGGATTTGGGCGTAATGTTAAAATGTATGTTTACCCTGCGTTTAAAACTGATAGTAAAGAGTTATATACAATTGACAATTTTGAATTACCTGAATATTTAGAAGGACTATTGGATTATATGAAAAAATCAGGTAAGATTGAACCAATTACAGATTTTGATGAATCACTTTTGCATATAATATCGGATGATGTTTTGGCTAAGATTAAAGCGTCTAATTCAAGTTGGGAAGATGATGTGCCTCATGAAGTTATGAAAGCGATTAAGTTTTTTGAATTGTTTGACTATAAGGCTGAAAAGTTAGTACAATCTGAAGCGTAAAATAATACAGTATAAAAGAAAAGCCATTTATATATAAATGACTTTTTTTTTGGCTAGACATTATTTTAATTAACAAGGGCTAATTACTTTTTAGTTTTCAAGAAGAGTAACAAAAGAATAAAAATAACAAGGAAACCTATTGGCATAATGAAATCGGTAGAAAATGGTATTTTTATTCCTTTGTTTTCTGATTTAAAATTAGGGATATATTTAGGGATAGTATCGCTCTGTGCTTTAATAATCTTTTCTTTTAGTATCTCATAATTGAACCTTCCTTTTTTTGTTTTAGGAAAATACCTTCTGAAAATAGGAATAGAATAGTTTTTTTTAATCAACTTAGATTTAATTCGTTTTAAGTCTTCAATTAATTGATTATCTTTTTTGTTATAGTTTCTTCCTATATTATAAGCAATATAAGCCTGGGTTAAGGAAACGTGATTTTCTAAGGCGTTACCAATATCTCTAAATGCTCTTGAAATTATTTGATCATCACTGTTAATGTAAAAAACTATTATTTTTAAAGCTGAACTGGCATTTATAATAGGTGTAATGATTTCGGTACTGTTTTTTCTGTTTACCCAAACATTTGAGTCAATATTAAACACGAAAACAGGTTGATTTGATTTATACCAATTTGATTTTTCTTCAATAGAATCTTGAAAAGAGAAAATTGTTTTAAAATAATATAATTCTGAATTTGGTTTAATATCGGGATAATCAGTTTCTATTTTTGTAATACTCTTTTTATAATTATTTGAAAGATATCCTAAGCAAAGTAAATCAATGTTTTGATTATATTCTGACATTGGATCTATTGATAAGTTAGAATAATAATGGTATGCTAATTCAAAATTTTTCGCTAGAATATTAGTTTGTGCAAAACTTAAACTATCAGATTTAGTCCAATTTTCTTTTGATTTGTTGCTTAAAGAATCTAATCTATCAGTAATCAGTTTATTATCCAAGCCTCTTTTGAATACTTCAAATTTAAAGTACTTTGAGTATTCATTTCTTATAGAGTGTTTTATCTTATAAGTTGACGAATCAGTTTGGGCATAAGTCGTTAAACTAATACTAAACCAAAAGAGTAAACTATATCTAATGTGAAATACTGAAAGCATATTGAATTATATTAGCGCCCATTTTTAAAGATTCTAATCTTTTTTCTTCTGAGTCATTATGTACTTGTTGGTCTTCCCAACCATCTCCTAAGTCAGTTTCATAAGTATAAAAGCAAACTAATCTCCCTTTATGAATAATACCGAAAGCTTGAGCTGGTTTTCCATCATGTTCATGAATTTTTGGAACACCATTTTTAAATTTATAAGGTTGTAAAAAGATAGGGTGATTACTAGGTAGTTCAACGAATTCGTTGTCAGGGAATACTTTCTGAATTTCTGCTCTAATGAATTTATCCATTCCATAGTTATCATCAATGTGTAAAAAGCCACCACCTAAGCAGTAGTTTCTTAGGTTTTGTGCGTCATCATTTGAAAACACAACATTCCCATGGCCCGTCATGTGAATAAATGGATAATTATAAATGTCACTTGATCCAACTTCAACTGTTTCGATATCATTACTTATATTAGAACCTATGTTTTTATTACAAAAACGAACTAAGTTTGTCAATGCTGTAGGATTTGCATACCAATCTCCTCCACCATTGTATTTTAGTAAGCCTATTTTAAAAGAAGGTACTTTGGATGTAGTTCCACTCAAAAAAGTCAGACTTAAAATAAGTATACTTATTATGTTTACGATATTAATCTTATGGTATGACATGCTATAATTCCTGCTGTTTCTGTTCGTAATCTGCTTTGCCCTAAACTAACGGGTGTCACATTATTTGTTTTGGCTAAGTTAATCTCTTCACCTGTAAAATCACCTTCGGGGCCAATTAAAATGCAAATCTTTTTAGCACTTTTAAGGTTGTCTTTTAATTCTTGCTTTAATTGATCGTCTTCACAATGTGCAATGAAATAAGTGATGTTAGGATCGATTTCTGAAATGAAATCTGAAAATTTAGTTAATGGATGAACTTTTGGTAAATATAAATTACCTGATTGCTTTACTGCTGACATAACAATTTTCTCAAATCGGTCGAGCTTTATATTTTTTCTTTCAGAATTAGAACATTGTAAAGGTGTGATGGATGAGATACCTAATTCGGTTACTTTTTCTAGAAAAAACTCAAACCTATCATTACTTTTTGTTGGGGCAATTGCAATATGAACTTCTGGTGTAAAAGGTGCTTCATATCTTGAGTTAATAATTTCATATTGTAGTGATTTCTTGTTTAAACCTGTAATTTTTCCGACTACCGTTGTTCCTACTCCATCAATTAAGGTAATGTAATCACCTAGCTTCAATCTTAAAACTCGTATAGCATGATGTGACTCTTCTTCAGATAGTTTTAATTCAGAAATAGAATCACAAAAAAAAGTATGTTTAGTTGTTTTCATCATCAATTCAAAAGTAGTGTTTTTTTAATAATTCAACAAATAAATAGTCAACTGTAATGTTAGATTATAATTTTTGTTAGTATTAAAAGGATGGGGTTGGGTATAAAATTAAACAATCTTAATACATTTGCAAAAAAATCAAATCTAAACCGATATGGTAGGAAAAATTGACGATAATAATATGACAAGGTTAGCCTTGAGGTTATGTATGACTAAGGATATTGGTGTGCATGGAAATTTATTTGGTGGTAATATGCTGTCTTGGTTAGATGAGGCCGCAGCAACTTGGGCATGTAGTATTTGCAGGAATCCCAATATGGTAACGGTCAAGATTGACGAAATGGTTTTTGAAAGGCCTGTTAAAATTGGTAATCAAGTCAATATTTACGGTAGAATTGAAAAGGTTGGTAAAACATCTTTAACGCTTTATGTTGAGGCTAGAACTAAAAATTTTTATACAGGAGATGAAAAATTGGTATGTTCTACAATCTTTATTTTCGTTAGAATTGATGAAAGTGGGGATCCGGTTCCAATTGAAGAGGCTGTTCGTTTGGAGCACAATAAGTAGTATGGAAAATTAATAACAAATAAAAAAAATGTTATCTCGTTTAACAGGTTAGGTAAAATTATTTATGAAGTTTCTGTTAAAATTTTAGTTTATATTAAAACAAAAATTAGAATATCATGTTTATACTCAATTAGCATTCAGGAACAGCGACTGAGATATTTACAGCTAACCCCCCTTCTGAGGTTTCTTTAAATTTCTCACTCATTTCTGCAGCAGTTTCTTTCATTGTTTTAATAACTTGGTCAAGCGTTACTTTAGCTATGTCTGGATTGCCAGCTAATGCTACTTGAGAAGCTGTAATGGCTTTCATAGCTCCCATGATATTGCGTTCAATACATGGTACTTGAACCAATCCCATAATAGGGTCGCATGTCATTCCTAAATGATGTTCCATTGCTATTTCTGCTGCTTGTAATACTTGCTTATGCGATCCACCTAAACATTGAGTAATTCCAGCAGCTGCCATTGCAGACGATACACCTATTTCAGCTTGGCATCCACCCATTGCAGCAGAAATTGTTGATCCTTTTTTGAATAAAGAACCTATTTCTCCGGCAATTAAAATAAACTCTTTTATATTTTGGAATTTATTTTTATCAGTAAAACATAACATGTACATTATTACGGCAGGAATAACACCTGCAGCTCCATTGGTGGGCGCAGTTACTACTCGTCCAAATGAAGCATTTTCCTCATTTACAGCTAATGCAAAACAGCTGACCCATTTTGTTACATTAGTAAAAGAATGATCGCATGTTTTAATTGCTTCAATCCATTCGTCTGTGTTGGTGTATGTTTTGTTTTCAATTAATTTTGAACTGATTGAATTAGCTCTTCTTGTTACCTTTAAGGCTCCTGGTAATAAACCATCTCTATGGCATCCTCTATAAATACAATCCTTCATAGTTAGCCAAAGCTCTTGAATTTTTTCATCAATTTCAGCTTCTGTACGCCAGGCTAATTCATTTTCATGAACAATATCATAAATACTAATGTTCTTTTCTTTTATGTATTTAAGAATATCAGCTTCAGATTGAATAGGATTTGGAAAGGAGTTTTTCTTTTCTTCAATTTGTTCTGATTCATTTTCGTGGGATACAAATCCGCCACCAACAGAATAGTATGTCTCTTCTACACTTGATCCATCAGTCAATTTTGCAAGAAAAGTTAAAGCATTTGGATGACCAGGTAATCTTTCGTTTACAAATTCAATATCTATTTCGGGATTAAAAGTAATCTTCTTCTTTTGGTTAATATTGATTTGCTTTTCATCACCTATGTTTTGAATATAAGTATCTATTTGATTTACATCAATAGTTTTGACATCATATGCTTCTAAACCTAACATAACTGCAATGTCGGTACCATGGCCTTTTCCTGTTTTTGATAAGGAACCAAAAAGTTTAATATTAATAGTTTCAATTGAAGTCCAATTGAAAGAGTCTAAAAATAGTTGTGCAGCCATCCACGGCCCCATAGTATGTGAACTTGAAGGTCCTACACCTATTTTAAATATGTCAAAAGTACTAATTTGTTCCATGGTATTTTTTTCGAAAGCCAAAGTTGTGACTAATTAAATAAATAACCTATTAAATGTCCTTATTTTAAATGATAATTTATTCGTAAATACAGTTGAAAATTGGAATAACGTTATAAAAACAACACATAATATACTTTCGTGTTTTATTTTTATACTACTCTGTGGTCCGTCAATATATTGTGAACGAGATTTATTATAATTATTAGCTTTTCACTCGTAATCAGGTTTTCTTTTTCTCAATAGATACTTCAATGAATTTTGAAACAGGTGTACCACTTTCTTTTGCAATATTATCTATAGCCACTAGAACATTAGTTTCTGGAAAATAAGTTCCTATACATCCTTTAGGGATGTTATAAGGTATTACCTTAAAATTGTCAGCTCTTCTTATTTCTTTATTGAAATGACTTTTAAGGTGTACAATATCTTCCGTCTTATACCCTTTTGAATCCATATCTTCAGGATTCATAAGTACAACCCTTCTTTCATTATAAATACCTCTATATCTGTCATTCATTCCATAAATAGTTGTATTATATTGATCGTGAGTTCTAATCGTCATCATTATAAAATTACCAGTAGCGACTTGTTTTGTGGGTAATGGGTTAACCGTAAACTGTGCTCTTTTGTTTGGTGTTGTAAATTCTCTAGTTCTTGAGCCGTTGGGTAAATAAAACCCGCTTGGATTTCTTACTCTTTCATTATAATCTTCAAATCCAGAAATCGTATGTTCAATATGATCTCTAATGACATCATAGTTGTTTACCATTTCATTCCAATTGGTTGTGTTTTCTTTTAATGTAGCATTTGCTATTCCTGCAACTATTGCAGGTTCACTTTTTAAATTTTTGGATGCATTTTTAGTACTACCAGTACTTTTATGAACTACTCCCATTGAATTTTCGACCGTAATAAATTGTTGTCCTGACTCTTGTATATCTAATTCAGATCTTGAAATACAAGGTAATATAAGAGCTTCTTTTCCAGTTATTAAATGTCCTCTATTTAATTTAGTAGAAATTTGTACGGTGAGATCACAGTTTTGCATTGATTCTCCGGTAAATTGGCTATCTGGAGTAGCTGAAATAAAATTCCCCCCCATACCAACAAAGACTTTTGTTGTCCCCTTATTCATAGATTTAATAGTTTCAACGACATCATACCCATGTATTCTAGGAGCGCTAAAACTAAATCGTTTGTCTAATCTTTTTAAGAAACTCTCTTGAGGTTTTTCCCATATACCCATTGTTCTGTCTCCCTGAACATTACTATGTCCTCTTACAGGACAGGTGCCTGCACCAGGTTTTCCAATACTACCTTTGAGTAGTAAAACGTTTACTATTTCTTGAACATTTTCCACCCCATTCTCATGTTGGGTAATACCCATAGCCCAACAGATAATTATTTTTTTATGTTTTATTAATAATTTTGAAAACGCTCTTACTTTATTTTCTGAAATGCCACTGTCTTCTACTGATTTTTTAAAATCAGATTGTTTCAGATGTGCTATCAAATTATCATAATTATCACAATGTTCTTTTATAAATTGATGGTCAAAAACTGAACCAGGATGCTTTTCTTCAGCTTCTAACATTAAAATCATTGCAGCCTTTAAAAGTGCAACGTCTCCATTAATTTTGACTTGTAAAAATAGATCCTCTAATTTTGTTCCGCCAGTAAGCATGGCAATCGGACTTTGCGGGTCAACAAAAGTATTTGTCCCCGCTTCATTCAATGGGTTAATAGTTACAATTTTACCACCGTTTTTTTTACATTTTTCTAGTGCGCCAAGCATACGGGGGTGGTTGGTCCCTGGGTTTTGACCTATTACAATGATTAACTCTGATTCATGTAAATCTTGTAAAGTAACAGAACCTTTCCCGATACCGACAGTGTTACTTAATCCTGCACCACTTGATTCATGACACATGTTTGAACAATCAGGTAGGTTGTTTGTACCAAATTGGCGAACGAATAATTGATACATATACGCTGCTTCATTACTAGTTCTACCAGAAGTGTAAAATGCGGCTTCATTAGGAGACTTAAGCTTATTTAAATTAGTACCTATTTTTTCAAAAGCATCATTCCAGCTAATTGGTTCATAAAAAGAGCTGTTTTCAGCTAAATACATAGGCTCGGTTAATCTACCTAATTTCCCTATCCAATAATCAGTTTGTTCACTTAATTTTTCGACAGAATTAGTTTTAAAAAATTCTACATCTATCGTCTTATTCGTAGCTTCTTCCGCAATAGCTTTAGCACCGTTTTCACAATATTCACCTAGTTTTGATCTGGCTCCGTCTGGATCTGGCCATGCACAACCTGAACAATCAAACCCGTCCTTCTGGTTCATTTTATTAAGTAAACCAATTCCTTTCCAAATACCCATTTCTTCACGAATATGCTTTAAGGATGAAATTATGGCAGGCATTCCAACCGCTTTATTTTTTGGAGAACCAATCTTCAAATTCTCAAATTTTTCTGGCGGTACTATTGATACATTTCTTTTTTTCATTATTTACAATATTACTTATAAATTTATAATGTTGAGAACAAATATACTTGATGTTTGCTTAATTGGAATGATTAAATAGAGTTCTATTAATTACTTTCCAAATCTACATTATTCAGAACAAACTCGTAAGATGTTCCATTTGCACTTATATTTCTTTTAAATGTTCCATCTAGCTGAGATGTTAATATGTCAATTAATTCTAATCCAAAACTTGAATATTCTTCAGTGTGTTTATCCCACAGTCCATTGTCAATGTATACAAGTTTAAATTTATCATTAGCTAATGTTTTTAGTGAAATAGAAATTTCAGCGTCTGATTTACCCTTAAAAGCATGTTTAAGCGAGTTTGATAGGAGTTCGTTAATTATTAAACCTAATGGAACAATTGTTTTTAATCCTACTTTTTCAAGTTGAGATTCAACATTAATACGTATTGGAATTGTTAGGGTTGATAAAGAAGAAATATCAGAAGATAAATCATGTAAATAATCCTTTATTTTTATTTCTGCTAATGATTTATCTTGATACAATTTTTGATGAATCAAAGACATGACCATAATTCTATTAATTGCTTCTGAAAACTGTTGTTTTGCTTCGTCAGATTTTAATTCGTTTTGTTGCAGTCTTAATAAGCTTATAACGATTTGAAGATTGTTTTTTACTCTATGGTGTATTTCTTTTACAAGTATTGAATTCTCAATATTAGTTGTACGGTTTTCTGTTTTTGTTACAGTATTAAACTTTACGAATAAATGCATTAAATAAGATACAACAAAGAGAGAGAATACCATTTCAGAGAATTCTGCTACTTTTGAAAATAATGACATTTCTGCCAAAACAGTTATAGTAGTTTCAATAGAGTATAAATAAAAATAGGCTAAGCCAAAAACATTAATAATAGTTAAGACTATACCCGTTTTTTTGTTGATGCCTATAAACCCCAATAAAATTGAACTTATCATCCATACAAAATCTACATAATGTGTTGTGGTTACAAATACGTTTAAAGAGATGTGAACAAGAGCGGTAATTACAGTAATATAAGTCCAAAAAGCAATTTTGTATTTCTTTTGTTTTTTTAAAATCACTAATAATGCGGTTGATAAAAATAAAGTGAGGTAGATAGGCCAGGGTATGTCTATGACAGAATATTTAATAATACTCAAGCTAAAAAGAAAGATAGAAAAAATAACAAATGAAATAGACAAACGCCAAGCCAGTAGGTACTTACCTTTGTCGTAAATGTTATCGTAAAAATCTGTATTTGGCGTAAATAATTTCATGTGGTTTAATCTAAATTTTTCAAATTAAAACTATATTCAGTACCTGAAATGGTACTTGTTCTTTCACATTTACCGTCAAGTTGGGAGGTTAAAATGTCTATTAGCTCTAAACCGAAGCTAGAGTAAGTATTCGCAGGTTCAGTCCAACTACCATTATCTTTGTAAGTTAATTTAAATGTGTTCGTCACATTGGATGTGATAAGAATCTGAATACTTCCTCTTTTATTTATAGAAAAAGCATGTTGAATTGAATTTGATACCAATTCATTTACAATCAATCCCAAAGGAACAATTGTGTTTAAGCCAATGTTTTCAAGTTCGGATTCAATAATTATTTCGACTTCTTTAAAACTAGATGACAAGGTGATAATGTCACTGGTTAGCTCTGTGAAGTAATCTTTGGCTACAACTTGAGTATATGATTTATCCTTATATAGTTTTTGATGAATGGAGGCCATAACCATTACCCGATTAATGGCTTCAGAGAATTGTTTTTTTGCTTCATCAGATTTCAACTCATTTTTTTGAAGTCTTAATAAACTAATAATTATTTGTAGATTGTTTTTTACTCTATGATGTACCTCCTGTACCAACGTAATGTTTTCTTTATTTTTTTGAGTGATAACCTTATTTTGTTTCCTTAACGATTCATTAGCTAATTGTAATTCTTTGTTTGCATGGTCGTGAATGATTACAAATTGATATATTAAATAAGCTACTGACAATATTGTAGTGATAAGTTCAACTATTAATTTTATTCTGACAGGCAAAGTTAAATTAGTAATATGATGTATATTGTGTTCAACTGAAAATAAAAAATAGTAAGTGATGTTTATAATTACGACGGCAGAAACTATTAAACCAGGCTTTTTACCAAGTCCAAAAAAGGTAAACATAATAATTAAAATTTGCCAAATAAAATTACCGATATGTAAAATTTCATCCAGAGCGTTCAAGGTTATGGCGGCTATTATACAGCCACAAAAAGCTATGAGATAATAAATTAATTTATAATTTTTTGTTCTTTTTAAGTAAGCAAGTGAGCCTATTGAAATAATTGAACATGTTAAAAATGCGACACTCTGATCAATACTGTTGGATGACATATAACCGATAACAGTAAGCATGAAAAACAAAGTACCAAATACCACTAGTGTTCGCCATGCTAAAAGAAATTTTCCTTTATCATAGAAGTCTGATAATTTATCTGTATTTGGTGTGAGTAAGTTCAGTTTATTTCGTTATTGTACCAAAGTTAATAAAAAAAAATGAGTTTTAGATAAGATTTGATAAACGGAAATTGAGATGGAATGATGAAACTTAACTTATGAAATTTAAGAATAAAAAGCCGTGTGAGTTTTTGGTTAATAGTGGTTTGTTATTGAGTTTGAATTGTGGGTAAATTAGTTAGAATAAGGTGTTTATATGTTCTGATTTAGTTTTTTAATGCCGCTGTTAAAGTCTGTCCTGATGGATGTTCAAATAAAGTTAAGTCAAAGTATGATGTAGCAGCATAAAGATGATCAAAAATATCAGCAACAATATTTTCATAAATGGCCCAATCCTTTTCAGTTGAAAAACAATAAATTTCGATCGGGACACCTAATGGAGTTGGTGATAGTTGACGCACCATTAATGTCATGTTTTGATTAATGTTTAAATTGTTTTTCAAGTATTGGGTTATGTACGCTCTGTATAGACCAATATTTGTTTGGTGGCGTCCATTCAATAAGAATTCTGTTTCTATCTTATGTTCAGTATTATATTTAACTATTTCGTCTTCTTTTGATTGTATATGCTGATTTAAAAAATCAATTTTTTGTAATTTATTAAGCATCTCAGTTGAGCAAAATTTTATAGAATTTAATTCAATATTCAGCGCTCTTTTAATTCTTCTACCGTCTGATTTTTCCATTCCTCTCCAGTTTTTAAAAGAATCAGAAATGAAAGAATAAGTAGGTATTGTGGTTATTGTTTTGTCAAAATTTTGAACTTTCACGGTATTTAAAGTGATTTCTATGACGTCTCCATCTGCTCCATATTTTTCCATTGTTATCCAGTCTCCAATGCGAATCATATCATTTGCAGCTAATTGAATAGAACCAACAAATCCTAAAATAGTATCTTTGAAGACTAATAATAAAATGGCAGTTGCAGCGCCTAATGACGTTAAAAAGTAGATAGGAGATTGACCAGTGGCAATTGACAATCCTAAAATTATCATAAAGCCACTCATTAGTATTTTTCCTAATTGAAAATAGGACTGTAAAGGTTTATCTTTTAGAGACTCTCTTTCGGATAGTATTTTTTCAAATGTTGATAAAAATCTTAAAATAGCAATCAATAAAACAAATACAATAACGACATCTACCATTTTTAATATAAAATTGGCTATCCCTTGATAATTTACAAAGACCATTTTTATAAATTTATCCATAAAAAAGAGGGGAATCAAATTTGCGATTACAGCGAAGAATCGTTTTTCAACTAAATAGTCATCCCACTTAGTTTTGGACTTTGAAGCTAATTTATGAACTACTAAAATCATTAGCTTTCTACTTGCCCACCATAAAATGGCGCTAAAAATTGCGACAATACAAAATAACGCAAAAGTTCTAGTTATGTTTATGTAATCACCATTTATACCAATACTTGAGAGTAGGTAATTTGTTTTATCAATAACATATTGGCTTAACGGTCCTAAATCTGAAATCGAAAATTTATTTTCTAGTGAACTTGCCATAATTATCTTTTTGTACAAAGCTAATAATTAGTACCAACTTTCCAAAACTATTATATTGAACCGCTTTAGGGAAGTGTGATTTAATAATAAGTTAGATTACTGAAAACGTTTAACACAAAATGTTAGGTGTGAATACCATTCTAATTCTGAATTCCAAATACCTTTAGTATCAATTTTGTCTATTCGTACTTTTCCATGCGCATGAATAATTGTGTCTTTTGAGGTTAATATACCAACATGGGTAACGTTTCCACTTTTGGATTTAAAAAAAACAACATCATCAATGGCTCTGTTTTCCCATTGTATATGATTTCCAATATTTACCTGTAGGCTTGCATCTCTCGGTAAAGAAAAAATAGAGGACTTAAAAGCGTTCTGAATTAATCCTGAACAGTCAATACCATGCAACGATTTTCCGCCCCATAAATAGGGGGTGTTCAGGTAAAGTAGAGCGTATTCATGCGGTTTTAGTTGTTTTTGAGTTAATTCAGAAAGGATCTCAAACGTTTGACTAGAAATTTTAAATGAATTGTTTTTAAAAAATGGTAAAGCTGAACCTAAAAAAATGGTTTGCTTTCCGACTGAACTTTTTACATTAATTGATGATTGGTTAACAATGTAATGAGAGTTTGAAATACCTGAATTAAACTCGTCTGATTTTATGTAAGTGACTTGTTTAAAATCAATCCAACCTTCATAGTTATCTGCGTTATTTTTTATTTTTATCCAAGGGTCGCCTTTTTCCAAAATGATTACATAGTCACCAAACAATAATTGAGACACTATTTCTGATTCGTCAGATGGATTAGCTCTGACAGGAACAATAGATAAATTACATATAGCATGTGATTTTATAATTGAATGACTCATAAATTTAGTTTTAGATTTATCCCGGTGTATTGGTCGTTAAAAGTAGGATAGAGTTGTAGTATTACATCTGACTTGTTTTTTTTAAACGGGTTCCAATTTTTAAATGGTTCGTAATGGTAAATGATGTTGGTTATTAACATACCGATACCAGCACCTAGTAAAACGTCAGGTAACCAATGTTTGTTATTTACTATTCTTAATGTTCCTGTTGAAACGGCAAAAATATATCCACTATAAGCTAGTAACGGAAGAGTGTTTTTAAATTCGTTATGTAGAACTTGAGCAGCAACAAAAGCTTGTCCTGTATGGCCTGAAGGAAAGGCGTTTTTTGCACTCTGATCAGGTCTTTCGATTTTTAGACTATATTTTAAAATTTGAATAATGCTACCAGCTGTTAATTCGGATAAAAACAAATATTTAGTTTGATTCCATACTGAATGTTCAGCCTTTGATTTAAAGCCATCTGCTGAATACATAATTCCAATAGGTACATATTGAATATAATCATCTAATAAAGTTGTGTATCCGTTAAAAGGAGTTCGAATTGAATTTTGAATATTTTGTTTTAAGGGGAGTTGATTGATGCATAGTGAAGTAATTCCAAGCGTTAAAGGAATCAACGTTTTTTTCCAGAGAGTTTTTTTGGAGGAGTTTAAATCATAAGTCAGCCAATTAATTTTTGAATACCTCTTTGTTGTATTTTCTGATTGAGAAAAAACAGCAGTAAAACAAAATATTGAAAGGGTTAGAATGATTGCGTTCATATTAATTAAAACGTTTTTTCAAAACTAAAAAAGGCTTTTCTATAAAGTGATAACTAATGATGGATAGTATATAAGTTCCTAATATGCCCAGTATAAAATAAAGGAAAACAATCGTATAATAGTTGATATTAAAAGTATCAATTAATAGAATCATCAATTTTTGTAAAACAAATAATACAACTAAATGGTACATGTACAATCCATAAGAGATTTTACCTAAGTGATTAAATAATTTTACTTTTCCAATTTTGAATACTGAGTTTCTTAAATGGATTTGATCTATTAAAATAAAAGCAAAAAAGAGAGCGATTGTATAACGTTCAAATACTATAAAATAGTTTGTAAATAATTTAGTCTTCAATAAAATAAGTGTAATGCCAATACAATAAATAAGGGCAATTTTTAATTTACTTAATTTTTTTAATTTTTCTATCCAAGTTGATTTTTTGAAATATGAATAGGCTAGTAATGCGCCAATTAAAATATCGGGCATAACAGCAAACGTGTGATAGTAAATTACTCTCAGGTCTTTAAAGTTTAGAAATCTAAACACAAGTGATAGGCCCAGTAGAAAAACAACTAAAGTAATTAAATTAAATTTTTTCAATTTTGATAACCCAAGTAATAAAATCCCCCAAACTAAATAAAATTGCTCTTCAACAGCAACAGACCAAGGAGAGGTTAAGAAGTTAACACTGTCATTTACGCCGTACCATATTTCATCAAAGTTGGCTAAGAAAAAGGCATAGTTTATAAGGTGATGTTTTGTTTCGTAATCTAAAAATAATAGAGGGAAAAGTAAGAAGCCAATTACAATTATTATAAAATATAATGGCCAAATTCTTAGTGTACGTCTAATCAAAAAGTGTTTTAAATTAAATGATTTTTGATGTTTTATTTCAAAAATAATTAAATACGTAATTAAAAAACCACTTAAAACAAAAAAGAAGTTTACGCCTAACAGACCTTTACTTGTAAATGCAGTAATTCCTTTATATAACAGATTGTCATCTGAAATAGGAATGAAGCTTTTCAATTCGCTAAAAAAATGAAATAAGAAAACTGAAAAAGCAGCCAAAAACCGTAAGGCATCCAAATTCTTAAAATGAGGTCGTTTAGCGGGTGATTTTATTTGGTTTTGAGGTGTCAACTAATTTCTTTGATTAAATTTGTATCAAATTTACAAGATTTTGGAAAATAATAACACTTTTGACATAGCAATTATTGGTGGAGGTATCGTTGGAGCTGCCACACTTTATAAATTACAAAAAAGAAATCCTAAATTAAACATTGTTTTAATTGAAAAAGAGGATAAATTATCTGCACATCAAACTGGACATAATTCAGGAGTAATTCATTCTGGATTGTATTACAAGCCTGGATCTTTAAAAGCTGAAAATTGCGTAAAGGGACGTCATGAGTTGGTTGCGTTTGCAAAAGAACATGGTATTGAACATGATGTGTGTGGGAAAGTTGTTGTGGCTACAAAAGAAAATCAATTGGAATTCATGGAGAAAATCTATGAAAATGGAATTAAAAATAATACAGAAGGCTTACAAAAAATTACTGGGGAAGAAATTAAAAAGTATGAACCACACGTAGAAGGTATTGCTGGTTTATGGGTGCCTTGCACAGGAATTATTGATTTTGTTGGTGCTACAAATAAAATGGCTGAGGTGGCGTTATCATTTAATAAAAATTCAAAAGTTCAATTAGGAGAACGAGTATTAGCAATTAATAAAAAGAAAGAGTTTCAAGAAGTTGTAACCGAGAATAAAATATTTAAAGCGAAAAATCTAATTTTTTGCGCAGGTTTACAAGCGGATAGAATGGCAAAGGCAGATGGTGTAAAGCTTAAAGAAAGAGTGGTTGGTTTTAGAGGTGATTATTATGAATTGACTGAGCAGGCTATTCATAAAGTTAAGAATTTAATTTATCCTGTTCCAGATCCAGCTTTTCCATTTTTAGGTGTTCATTTTACTAGAATGACAAATGGAGATACAGAATGTGGACCAAATGCGGTATTTACGTTTAAACGTGAAGGGTATTCTAAAACAGCTTTTAATTTTAGAGATTCTTGGGATGCTTTAACTTATAAGGGGACATGGAAATTGTTTTTTAGTAATGTTAAATTTGGTATTAATGAATACCGTAGAGCGTTTTCAAAGAAATTATTTTTGAAGACCTTGCAAGGTTTAATTCCATCATTAACTATGGATGATATTAAACCGGGTCGTTCTGGAGTTAGAGCATTATTATTGAAACAAGATGGTGATACTAGAGATGATTTTAAAATTGAGTCAACAGAAAACTCTATTCACGTTTTAAACGCACCTTCGCCTGCGGCAACTGCATCATTAGCAATTGGAGAACACATTTCTAAAATGGCAGAAGAGAAATTTAAGTTATAAACTAACTATTCGTTTAATATTGTTAGTTCTTTAACTGTAAATGTTCATCTATTACTAAGAGATTTTTAAATGTGGCATAATTACACTCAAAGGAATGTTTTTTTAGGTGTGAAATAATACTATGAATAGTGATTAATTATTTGATTATCAGTTTTTTTGTTAGTGATAAATATTAATTGGATTGTTATGGGGATTTCTCTAAAATAAGCATAAATATTTTATCAATGTGTCGATAGACAGAGTGGAAAGTATCTAGAAATAGATTTTATACTGTACGTTTGGAAAGAAACCTCTTTGAAAAGTAGAACCAATTTTTTGAGTTTTAGGGTTATACCCTTTTTGGAATAGGTTTTTTTTATTGGTAAGGTTTTGTAAGTCAACAGACCATTCTTGACTCATTTTTTTACCATTCAACTTGAATGTCATTTTAAAATCAGTTCTGAAGTAATTATTCAATTGATTAGCGAATATTTCATTAGTTTTTAACACTTGAGTTCCAGTAGAAATAGAGGCGTCAAGATTAATTGGAGTGTACCTTTTCCCTCCTGCGTATGTAACTCTTAGGTCTAATCCAAAAATAGCTTTTTTACCAATTTTAAATTCTTTACCTCCTAAAATATTTAGAATAAAATTACCATTAAACGCAGTATTGTATTCTATACCATCACTTCCCTTAAATTTTGAATCAAATAGTGAAGTGGTTACTAAATAATAAAACCCTTTATTTAAAAAACGCTCAAGTGTAATTTCAGCTCCATAATTATACCCGGTACCATTGTTTGAAAAGCCTGTACCACTAGGCAAGATAAATCCGGCACCTTCATTTAACATTGAAAAAGATGAAGAGGATGTGTCAACAGGTATGTTATATAAATATTGATAGTATAATTCCGTTTTTAAACGTGTATTTTCAGTAAGGTTAATATCGTATCCTAATACATTATGAATTGCTTTACTAAAGTCGATTTGTTGATTTGGTAATTCAGTTTCTCCATTTACAGTTTTGCCTTTATTAAAGTAAAATGTGATTGGCTGTAATTGAGAGTGCATTCCTGAACCAATACTGATTGTATGTCTATTGTTTAGTTTATATTTAAAACCTGCTCTTGGTTCAATTACATTTGAGTTGGTTAACATAAAATGTTGAGAGTGTAAACCGCCATTGAATACTAATTTGCCATTAAACTTATGTTGGTAATTTATGTAAGACTGAAATAATACAGCAGTAGATTTATTATTTACAGATGTAGCATAGTTTCCATTTATATAAGCTGAATCTTTAATATCAGTGAAATAGTTATCTGCGATTACACCAATTGTGAGCGTATTCTTAGAGTTTATTTTATGATTTACTTTAAAATGTGATGAAAGCTTTTCTTGTGTTCTGTCAAAACCAATAATATTGAACGTTTCACTACCAATTCCATTCGTTAATGAATCAAATGAACCTGTCGTGTTGGATTGAGAGTAGGCAATGATTAGTTCTGAAAATGTGTTTTTATTAAAAAAATATTTATGAGACCCACCTAAAACTGCTGTTTTTGAATCAAATCTAGAATCTTTAGTGTTGTTTGAAAATAAGTTGGTTGAGTCAACTTTGTCTGTAGCTAAAAATTCAATATAACTTACGCCTCCAATTCCCCAAACATTAAATCTACCAGCTTTTTTTGTAGGAAAATTAAGCTTAAACGTTAAGTCTTGATACTGTGGGATGGCTGTTCCAGCTCCTAAATCTAAACCTAAAGCGGACATGACAGCTAATGTTGAATAACGATAATTAATAAGGTAAGAGGCATTACTCTTTTTAGAAAATGGTCCTTCAGCTCCTAATTCAAGGCCATTAAATCCTATTTGGCCAAGAAACTCACTTTTTCTATTATTTCCATTTCTTAATTTTAAATCAAAAACACCAGAAAGAGCATTTCCATAATCAGCACTCCATGCTGAGGTGAAAAAATCAGAGTTAGATAAGTTATTTATGTTTAACATACTTACTGGTCCACCTGTAGTTCCCAAGGTTGAAAAGTGATTGGGACTTGGGATATCAATCCCTTCTAGTCTCCAAAGTACACCAAGTGGTGAATTTCCTCTAATGATAATATCATTTCTATCATCACTGCCTCCAGAAACGCCAGCATAGTTTTGAACCATTCGTGCAGGGTCGTTTAATGTACCTGCAAATTTACCTGCTTCTTTTGTTGAAATTGTTCTAGCGCTTACGGTTGCCATTTTATTTAGCGTACCGTCTTTATTTGTTTTACTTGTAACTGTAACAGTTTCTAACACTTCTATTGATTCTTCTAGTCCAACGTTTAGTATTAATTCTTTTCCGGATTTTAATTCTAAGTTAGGTATAGTTACCGTTTGATAACCTAAAGCTGAAATTTCAATAATAATTCTACCAATTGGAACGTTGTTTATTTCATAAATACCTTCAATATTTGTGACAGTTCCAATAAATGGGTTGCTGTTTTTAATGCTGATTTTTACACCGGGTAATTGAAATTGAGATTGTTTATCTGTTATTTGGCCACGAACGGTGTTTGTTATTTCTTGTGAATAGACAGAAGTTGATAATACTAAGCTTGCGAAAATTAAAATTAAGTGCTTCATTGTTTTTGTTATGTAAATATTTTAATGAAATTAGATCTTATAAATAGAGTAATTTCTGAACTGTAATTATAGGGAATTCAATTGTCTATTTTAATAAGTAACTTTCAAAAATTATAAAATGGTGATGAATTAAGTCCCATTGTTCTGAAGTGGGGTGTAGTAGGAATGTTTCGATTCCATTTTCTATAATCGAATCATGATGAATAGATTTAGTATCTGTATAATTCAAATCTAATTCTGAAAGGTTAATTTGATTCGTGTTAGTTTCAATTTTTAAAACTGAATAATACCCATTGCTTTCTTTAGAAAGTACTAAAAAAGAATGATTGGAAACGTCAATAAGTGTTTGGTTAGAATTATGTGATTCGTACAAATATGCTTTTGTGGGCATTAAAAAGTAAAATAATTCATCCTGCAAAGCTACCGCAAGAGAATCATGTTTTAGTACGCCATGTAAATATCCATTTGTGATACTGTATTTAGAATTTTCTCTAATTTCAGTTCTTGAAATACTCAATATTTTATTTTTTAAAAGATAAACTCCCGTTTCATCAATTATTAAATTTTCACCAGCTTCAATTCTTAAATCATAATTATTGAAAGCAGTAGATTTTCCTTTCATTAATCGATATTCACCAAACTGATTTTCATTTAAGTTGTCAATTGATTTAAATTGGGAAGCTGCTGTTTTGAAATAATATGAAAATATAGTATCATTATTTTGTGAAAAAGTGTGAATTGATAAAAGTGATAAGACGAGTAAGATTGATAATTTCATATGGTTAATTTATGTAGACAAAAATATGCTTTTTAATTTGAATAACAACATTGAAATAATCGAGCCAAATTAAAATGGTATAGGTTTGTTTTAGCTTTATGAAATTTAGTTATTAATGAAGTAATCAGTTAAGGTTAATATTTCAATCAAATTAGTTGTGTCAACTAAGTTTACAGAATCCCGTTTAACTAAACCAATTTCATTCAAAAAATAGTCTAAATAATAATGTGTTGAATCAGTTATATTGAACTCTTTCATGATTAAAACATTTTCGAAACTTTGTCCAGTTAAAGTTGTTATACTGGTGTCAATTGCAAACAATTGTCTTCGTATTGATGGTGGACTTCCAATATATTCATGATAAAATAAATTTGGAAAAGAAACGGAAGATATATCTTGAAGTGCTTCATTATTATATGTTTCCAAAATTATAGGAGCAGATAGATGACCAGATTGTCCCAATCCAAAGTAGGCTGAATGAAAAAAGGAACAACCCAATATGTAGCAATCTAAGTTTTTAAAATAAGGTAAATAAAAATCACCTACTTTATGTGCAACAGAATCTATTTCGTATTTTACTTCGTTACCATTTGTGTTGTAGTTCCACCAAGTCCCTGGGTGAGCAGGGAAGTAACTGCAAGGCGTTTCATAGTTTCCAATTGTGTCTGGCAATACGCTGACTGTTAATTCGGTGACTGGTGATGCAGTGACTGGCAATACAGGATCTTTCCTACATGACGAGAACGTAATTAGAACTATAAGTAAATAATAAAAGTTTTGATAAGTCATATTTAAAAATACGTATTAATTACGATAATCGTTGGTTTGAATGATTTGTAAATGGTAAACCTCTTTATTTACTAGATTGTTGTGTTACTTATTGTTTTTCTTTGTAGCCACTATTGAGTAAACCATTGGAATCTTATTTTCTAAATGTCTAATTCTATATTTTTTAGGTTCAAATTCTATGGTTTTACTAAAGCAGTCGTAAGGTGAATAATCATATTCGTTAAGTGTGTTTATTTCGAGTCCGCATTTAATCAAGTTGTTAATGACTTCACTCAGCCCGTGATTCCACATAACGTATTCCTGTGATATATCTGCAGTTTTGTCCGCATATGTTCCATTTTCAGTTTCTATAATAGCACCTGAATTAAAATATCTATAGCCTATTTTATCAAAGTTGTCATCAAACATCCAAACTACTGGATGAAACTCCACAAATACAAACTGTCCATTTGGTTTAAGAAATTTTGAAACAATTTTGGCCCATTTTTCCAAGTCAGGTAACCAACCAATTGTGCCATAGCTTGTGAAAACTAAGTCAAATTGTTTATCTAAATGGTTTGGTAAGTCATATATGTCGCAACAAATGAAAGTTGTATTAGAATTTGTGTCTTTGGAAATCTGTTTAGCACTTTCAATTGCTTTGTCTGATAAATCAACACCGGTAACTTCAGCTCCGAGTCGACTCAATGAAATGGTATCTTGCCCAAAATGACATTGTAAGTGTAAAATTGTTTTACCTGTTAAATCTCCTAGTAATTCTAACTCAATACTATTTAATGACGTTTTTCCTTTTAAGAAATTTTCCATGTCATAAAATTCAGATTTCAAATGTGAATCGGTTCTGTTGTTCCAAGATTTTCGGTTAATCTCTATGTAGTTATTTTCTTTTTTCATTATTGCTATTTAAATTTTGGCGGTTCCGATAGTTGTCGGAATTCTATGAAATACTGAACTTTCAATTAAGCTACTGAACTCCGTATTAAATATTTTTTTTGTTGTGAAATACGATTATTCAAACATGTGGAAAGAGTTTTTAGCTTGTCTTTCTATTTCATGCCACTCTGCATTATTTTGGAATTCAATTAATTCAATTTCTATTTTTGAATCAAATTTATGTGGTATATCAGGTTTGTCGTGCGAATAGATTTTTAGTGTACTATTTTCTACTTTATATATGACTTCAGCAAATCCATTAAAAATATAATCCTTTAAAGGGTCTGCTTTAAATTCATGTTCTGGGTTTGTTGAAATTATTGTTATTTGATGATTACCAGTTATCCCCCAAGTTTTCCTTTTCACATATAGATTGGTTTTTTTATTCGGAAAGTAAATTTGTTTTCTTTCAAATGATGGTTTTCCGATTTCGTCCCAACTAACTAATTCACGTTCAATTTTCATTCCGAACAAAAAAGATAGAATAATTAATAAAATTGCGGTTATTATAATGTATTTTTTTTTCAATTTTCAGTTCGGTATTTAACAACCCAACTATGAACAATGTGTAGATTTTGAAAAACGGAGCTCATAGGTTATCGTTTAGTCAAATTTAAGAATTTAATTTATTTATCCAGAATAAAAACGCTAATTTTTGAATTTGTCGGACTTACAATGAAAAGCTGAACTTTAAATCACTGAAAAACTACATATTGTTTATAATTAGTGTTATAAACTGTCTAATTGTTCTGCTTATTTATCAATGAAATCTAATGCTTATAATTCTGCAACCAAACATGTAAAGTACAAGCGAGTAGAATTTAACATTAAACAGACAAAAAGTTGGTTATTAATTGCGTCTAAAATATCATCTTTAAACTTCAAAGTGTTTAGATAATTGAACATGATTTGTTATTTGTACTCATATTTATCAGCCTTTCTATAATCAGATCTAAAATCGTAAAATTCTCCCCTTCTTAATTTAAAATATAAAGACAAAACATCAATTATGCATGCTATTTTTTCAGTTGTTAATTTTTATAGTATGTTCAAAATAGTGTTGTTTTCTTTTTAGTATTGATTACTGTTTATAGTAATACTCTTAAAGATGTTCTATGATTACTAAAGATATTATTCATTGAGTTTAATAATGGAATCTTATATCCATATAACAAGTTCATAATCCCTTGAAAATATGTAACCTACCCATAAAGTACAAAATAGTTTTGGTTGGTGTAAAGAACAACCAGAAAGATGGATTACGAACCGCCACAAGCGAGACCTGTATTTGTGATGGAGTGAGAGGCACACTTGAAGTCATGCGCTGTCAGCCGTCTACTCGACTGTAATGCGTTTTTGTTTTTTCCAATATAATATTCCAAACAATACTATTATAACTACATAAATTGTAGAAAAAACCATTGCGTGAATAAATTCATCTTTAGTTTCTGTAAGGTGTAAAAATGTGCCACCAAAATGATTGTTACTTGTATGCAATAATAGACCTATGAAAATTGATTTACTATTAAGGCCAAAATAAGCAATCATCAAAGCCAAGGCAATACACATTAATGGTGTGGTGACAAATGATTCTAAAATAGGATGATTAGGAAGATTATAACCTTGCAGTGAAATTGGTAAATGCCAAATTCCCCAAGTAAAACCTAATATTAATACACCTTTAAATCCACCAAAAGAATTGACTAATTTTTCTTGTAAGTAACCTCTCCAACCAATTTCTTCTCCTAATAACAAAACCAACATTAATGGATAGCCCAAAATCAAGCCTAATATTAACTCATGTATAGTTCCTAATTTCTCCCAATCTGGATAAGTCCTGATACCTAATGTAAATTGTATGGTTAATATTACTCCGAAATAAAGGAAAGGTGCCAAAAACGCATTACTTGCGTTTTTGAGTTTTGGCTTTACAAAACCTAAGTCTTTCCAGTTACCACCTTGCCTTTTATTTAGAATATATCCAATCAATGCAGGAATTGAAGAGAATATTAGCATTGATATGGTAAAAGATAACTCATTTTTAGTATTAAATAAACTGAAAGAAATAAAACCAAATATCCAAGATATTGCTATTACAAGACCTATGTATTTTATAGTTTTTTGTTTGTCAGTTAATTCAAATTCTGAATTTTTTTTAATAGTTTTAGTTGAGCTTATAAATTTAAAAGCATCTGGATTAAAAATTGCTGTTTCAACAGATTGTTTAAAATTAATTTTTTCATCAACAAAAAATGCCAATGTTTTAAACTCTCTTTTTATACCATATACTCCATTGAGTATCGTTTTGTTTTTTAATTTAATTACAACATTATGACTTTCTAAAGAACCAAGAGGTGATAGTTTTCGAGTTTCTTTATTAAACTCTATATCTTTACTTGAAATTTCTATAGTTTCAATTTCATCTAAATTGATAATTGCTTCACTTAGAATCCCGTAATGAAGATGTAGTTTGCCATTTTCAATCTTGTAAGGTCGTTTTGATAATGATTTTAAAAATCCAAAAAGTTGAATTCCAGAATATATACTTAATAATGTAAAAGACCAAGCAACTGTATAGTTCCATTTTATGAGTAGAATATGAAACACGAATGTTTCTATACTTACTATAAAAATGACTGCAATTAATAAGGTTATTGTAGTACTATTTTTGTGATAAGTGAATTCATTTTTACTTGGTATTCGTTTTTTCCAATTAATAAAACCATAGTAAAATACTGCAATTTCAGTAACAACAGGCATTACTGATTTTTTTGGCAGAATTTCATAACAGGTGTTTTTTAAAGTTGTAAAAAAATCAAAGGAATGTTCTTTTTTTAGATTGTATGATTTTATTCCTTTTCTTACATTATAAATTGCATATGATATAATTGATAGTTCAAGTATTGGAAAAATCCAAACTTTAAAAAGAGTTAAGTAATATTGGTTTTCAGAAGGAAGAATTACTGAGCAAATAAGTATTCCTAAAATTAAAAAAGGAACAATAGTCGTTTTTGGGATACTTGTTTTTCTAATCAGTAAAAAGTAAATTAAAGGGACAATCAATAAAAGATCAACCGTAATTCCGAGTGCTAAATAATCAGGACTCATTTGAAATAAAGCGGTTTTAGAAATAAAAACCATCAACCCGACTATCAAGAGAGGGATTCCAAATATTACTATGTTTTTAGGTGAATTTATTGCTTGGCGCATCATATGTTGTGTTTTTTGAGTACAAACCTACGCCTATCTAGTGTTTTAATCGTCTCAAAGAAAGCGATGAGACCTATTTAAAAAGAGTTTTTTTGGTTTTTCGCAAATTGGACTGGAGAAATGCTTTCTTTTTGCTTAAATACTCTATTGAATGTTGCTTTAGAATTAAATCCGGATTCAAAGGCTAACGCTAAAATTGTTTTTTCTTTTAATTCTCCTTTTGCAACCTTTGATTTAAATTCTATTAAACGGAATTCGTTTATTAAATCATAAAAAGTTGTGTTCATGCAGTGGTTTAATAAATAGGAAGTTTTTTTAACAGGAACACCTAAGTGTTCTGATAAAATGGAGAGATTTATTTGTTCTAATTTGTACAATTTTTTTTTCTCCATGGTAATACTCAGCTTGTTTTTTAATTCCTTATAATCTGTAGTGCTGCAAAGGTTATTTTCAGTTTCATCCTTAATAGGTATTTTAAGTTCATGAATATTATATGTGATTTTCTCTAAGGTTAGACTATAGTATCCCAAATACCAAATTAGAACTAACAAGAATACTGTATTAATTATAAATATTCCTTTAAATCCTGTAGACGCAATAATAACACCAGAAATAGAATCTAACACTAATACAATAAAAAGCCCTATTATTAAAATATTAACCCAAAACAAGCTCTTGTCAGAGAGCCTTGAGTAAAAAAGCTTTAGCTTCTTTGTTGAATTCATTTGATACGTAATCAATTTTACAATGTAAAAAACGAGATGAATGAAACTTATGCCAACTATTACTAAAAGAATATTATGATAGATAATATGAGAAAGAAAAATATATGCGCCAATTAATAAGCAACTACACAAAAAAAAAGGAATGTATTTTTTCTTTTCTTCAAATAATTTTTTACGATTAGCATTGAAAAATTGAAAGGCATATTCATAGAGTAAGGGTCCTATGATTATTAAAGAAAGGCTAGTGAATGGAAGTATAGACAATAGTAATTCTTCATTATTGATAATTGTTATATTATAAGAAAGAAAAAGAGGGGTAAAAGCTATCAGAATTAATATGAGTAAAATTTTTGATTTGTTTTTTAAAATTTCACTTATATATAATGTGATTAAGAAAAGACTTATACTTATTCCTGCTAAGGTTAATATATTACTAAGAGTTTCCAGAATATGTTTTTTTAATGACTTACGTTTACCTATGTTTAGTTCGGCTTTACAAAGAGCAAAACTCTCAATTACGCACATAGCCTAAAGTTAATATTTTGTTTTTAAATTATTCTTGTTTTAAACACTAAATTTTATCTTATGGATTACGCAAGTGAATTTACATAATTTTTTTCATATGCCGTGTTATTTTTAATTACAGCAAATATTCGGTGTATAATTTTAGCTCTGACAGCATTAATTACTGTCATTTTGCTTTTTCCACTTTCTATTTTTCTAAGG
>Ga0209292_1000386_pt1 | contig 59055 bp, 62 predicted proteins | sample GOMGulsemesocosm_2_FD_184634 | JGI IMG/M metagenome (GOLD analysis project Ga0209292, IMG submission 184634) | Methane-oxidizing microbial communities from mesocosms in the Gulf of Mexico - GOM9C Gulf of Mexico (SPAdes) (version 2) | ecosystem: Environmental > Aquatic > Marine > Cold seeps... | reverse complement strand
TTCTTCAACCATTTTACTTCTTGTACCGCTTCTAATGAGTTTGTAGAAATTTCTTTTACAAATTTCCCTTTTACATCAGATACAAATAGTTTTCCTCTAGAAATAAATGCCATCTTTTTTCCGTCAGGAGAAATATCAAAATTGGAAATTTTTCCTTTTGTAGAATACGACTGTTCTTTTTGTATGGTAGAATTATTGTTGATGTTGATTTTTAATTTCTTTGATGATTTTCTGTCTACATCATAGACATACAATTGATAGTCTTTTCTAAAAACTATTTTCTTTCCGTTTGCACTTACTTGTGGCCACATGATTGAAGTAGAAAAATTAGTCAATCTCTTTTTAGAGCCATTTTGCAAAACATACAAATTGTATTCATCTTTGTATTCATCTGATTGGAAATATACATTTCCTGCTTTGTCAATTGTAGCACCAAAATCTTTTCCTCTGTATGTTGTATGTTTTGTAAACTTCTTCGTTTTTACGTTGTATGATTTTATATCTGGATTGTAATCTCCTTTATATCTTTTTCGATGTGCAAAACGTGAGCTTTCCCAAGATTCATTAAAATAAATATCTTTGGTTTTTGGATGTTGTACTACATTATGAACCGTATTAAAATAATGATCAAACGTTCGTTTTGGAGTTCCTCCATTAATGTTGACAGTGAAGTTTGTCATAGAGTTATGTCTGCCAGAAAGAAAGTTAATCGTTTTACTATCCCAATTCCAAGAAGCAACTAAATCTCCCGCTTGATGAAAGGTTAACTGCGTAATTTTCCCGCCATTTAATGGCATTACATACACATCATAATTTCCATACTGATTACTAGAAAATGCCAACCATTTTCCGTTTGGAGAAACACTTGCATTTGTTTCTGTTCCGTCCATAGCAGTTATTCTATGCGCATCACCTCCACTAGAAGACACGCTCCATAAATCTCCTTCGAAGCTAAAAATAACTTGCTGAGCATCTGGAGTTAATGTTGGTCTTAAGGTAAAATGCACATTACTGTTTTGCGAATATATTGCGACAGAAAAAAGCAACACAAATACGTTAAAAAAAGATTTCATAATTCTAAAGTTTAGTTATAAGAAGGTGAAGTTAATTAATTTTAAATAGTATCTTTCTTGTATAAATGTTAAAAAATGATTTGGCACAATAAATGCACTTTAATTTGCATTCTATAAAACACCTATGAACAGTATCAAAAGAGTTTTTCTAGTTCTATTTTACTCACTTTTTACGCTACATATTAACGCACAAAAAGGGAGTTTCAAAAACTATTCTATCAATGAAGGCTTGCCTCAATCTGATGTATTTGATGCTATACAAGATTCAATTGGTTATCTGTGGTTTGCGACTCAAGGTGGAGGAATTGCAAAGTTTGATGGAGAGAATTTTGAAACATTCAACCAAAATGATGGCTTAATTTCTAATTATGTGAATGCATTTTATTTGCAAAAGGATAGCTTATTTATTGGAACTAACAAAGGCTTGTCGAGAAAACTAAATAATAGATTCACCAATTTTAAAACGCCCAAAGTTCATAAGATTATTGCGCTAAACCAACACATTTACTTAGCTACTGAAGAAGGAATTTATCAATATAAATACGACTATGTAGTTCCTGTAAAAGTCAATCTGAAAATCGATTTATCTGAAATTATAGATGTCAGCTATAAAAATGCGTATTACTGGATTGTAACTTCTAAAGATGTTTGGAAGGTTAAAACATTAAATCAGCCAAAAGTTATTCAGAAAGCTTCTCAAAAAGAAAAAGATGCTATTGCTTATAATCAAAAAGCACTTCTTAATACAATTACAATTGACAGCTCAATAAAGTCAATCACAAAAAAAGTATTTATTGACAAGCAAAAAAACACATGGTTGTTAACCAACGGAAATGGCATTTATAAATCTACTTCTAACAACTTTACGCACTTTAATAGAGTTGACAATCAAAATATAAGATCTATAACTGCTACTCATTTTAAGAATGATACGCTATGGTTTACAGATACTAACAAGAATTTGTATCATACTGATAGTTCAAGGATAAAAAGAGTTTATAAAGCGAACTTTAAAACTACTGCAATTACTACAGATAGAAATAACAACCTCTGGTTAGGTTCAGAAAATAGTGGAATATATATTTTTAGAAAAGAGATTGATACACTACATAATTTAAGTTTTGCTATTGAAAGATTATACACAGGAAATGGATTACCAAATAACAAAATTCAGAATATCCATATTCAAAATGATACCGTTTGGGTAGTTACCCAAAATGCTGGAATTTTAAAATTAGAATATGATTTTGAAAATGGTTTTGTAAAAAAAATCGATAGATTTAACTCCAATAATGGCATAAAAGATATAAGGATCACCTCTTCTCTACTCCATAACAATACTATTTGGTACGGAACTAGAAATGCTTCTTTAGGTAAGATATTTAATAACTCAGTTACCCATTATTCTAATATAAATAAACAACGCACACCAATTAGCAATATCGCTTTTCATAATAATCGTTTGTATATAGGTACATTAGGCGATGGTATTTGGAATGCTGATATTTCTAAAATCAATGCAATTAAACAGTTAAACACTTCTTTTTTAAGTTCTCAAAACATCTATCAACTCATTTTTGATTCAAACAATCAACTTTGGGTTGGTTCAGAAAAAGGACTGGATAAATTAGAACTCAAAAACAACGACATTGTAAAATCTACTCACTTCAATGCTAATGATGGTTTTACTGGAATAGAAACTAGTAGAAGCTCAGCGATTAAAGGTGAATTCGGGAATTTATGGTTTGGAACCAAAAACGGAATTACAAAATACACTCCAACAGAAAATCAAGTCAACTCACAAAAACCAATACTTAATTTTGAAAATATTAAAATTTCAAATCAGTCTTTGGATAGCATTGATAAAAAATACATTGGGAGTATCTTACAACTTTCTCCAGAGCAAAACCAATTCTCTTTTGTGTATAAAACGGTAGATATTAATCATCCGAAACGTTTAGAATATCAATGGGAATTAAATGAAAACACTAGTACTTGGAGCAAAACTAATTCTATCAATTTCGCCAATCAACCAGCTGGAAACTACACCTTTTCTGTAAAATCTAGAAATGCATATAAACAAGAAAGTGAACCCCAAATATTTCGGTTTTTTATTGATACTCCATTGTATAAAAAAGCGTGGTTTCTTTGGAGTATTTCTCTTTTTATAGGTTTTATTGTTTTAGTAATTCTAGTGAGTTATATACAGCGAATTCAACGTAAAAATAAAGCCAAGCTTGATACATTAACTTTAGAAAACAATTTAATTACTCTAGAGCAAAAAGCTTTGCAATTACAAATGAATCCGCATTTTATTTTCAATGTATTAAACGGAATTAAAGCCTTAGGAAATAGCGGAAACACAAAAGAGTTAAACAAAACTGTAAGTCAGTTTGCTGTGTTATTACGCTCTATTTTACAAAATTCAAGAAGGCAAGAAATCAGTTTGTCAGAAGAAATTGAGACACTAAAAAACTATTTAGAATTAGAACAACAATTATCTATCAATGTATTTGAGTATCAAATTAAAACGGTAACAAAAGATATTGACATTGAAGAAATTCTAATTCCGCCTATGTTATTACAACCATTTATAGAAAACAGTATCAAACATGGATTTAAAGGAAAAAATAAAGATGGAAAAATAACCATACTATTTGAAATAGAAAACAATTTTCTACATTGCTCAATTACAGATAACGGAATTGGTTTTGTACAATCACAACGACAAAAAACAACAACGAACCATAAATCGGTTGCTTTAAAAGTGACCAAAGAAAGAATCAAAAATTTATCAAAATATAGTACTTTAGAAATCTCAGAACTTAGCAAAGACAATCAAATACAAGGAACAAAAGTTGCATTTAAAATTCCATTAAAAACAGATTACTAATAAAACCATCTATGAATAGAAGAAAGTTTGTAAAGAACACCATGATAGGAGCTTTAGTTACCGGTTTTTTTGGTGGACTTTACTCATGGCAATTAGAACCATTTTGGTTAGAATTTGTACAAAAGAAAATGCCAATTCAAAATCTGCCAAAAAACCTAATAGGAAAAACTGTAGTACAAATTAGTGATATTCATGTTGGAAACAAGTTTGATTATCAATACATCATAGATTCATTTAAAAAAGCTCAAAAGCTAAATCCAGATTACGTTGTGTATACTGGTGATTATGTTTCCTATGAAAACGAAGAACAATTTGATCAATTAAAAGAAGTCTTAAAATACACTGTAAAAGGAAAATTAGGAACAGTAGGAGTCTTAGGAAACCATGATTATGGTAAAAATTGGTCAGAACAAAAAGTTGCTGATAAAATAACTTCTTTGCTTAATGACTCTGGTATTACTATTTTAAGCAATGACCAACTAGAATTAAATGGATTAAACATTATTGGGCTTGATGATTATTGGGGTTTGAATTTTAATCCTCAAAAAGTAATGAATCAAATAGATCATCAAAATGCAAATCTTGTTTTATGTCACAATCCTGATGTTTGCGACTTAAATGTTTGGAACAATTATAAAGGTTGGATTTTGTCAGGTCATACACACGGTGGACAAGTAAAGCCTCCATTTTTAAGTCCACTTATTTTACCCGTAAAAAACAAAAGATATTCTGCTGGAGAAATTGATTTGAAAGATGGAAGGACTTTGTATATTAACAGAGCTCTTGGTCATCTTTGGCAAGTTAGATTTAATGTTCGACCAGAAATAACAGTATTCAAATTAACAGAAAAAATATAAAATGCAACAAACTGCAGTTTTAGTAGACGATATGCCACAAGCATTAGAAATGCTATACAATGACATAACGAAAAATCACACAAACATTAAAATCATTGGCACAGCGTCTAGCGTTGTAGAAGCTGCAAAACTACTGAGAAAGCAACAGCCAGATATTTTGTTTTTAGATATTATGTTGGGAGATGGAACTGGTTTTGATGTTTTAGAAATCATTCCAGATTTACGTTCTAAGATCATATTTGTTACGGCTAGTGATGAGTTTGCGATCAAAGCTTTTAAGTTTGCTGCCATAGATTATGTATTAAAACCCTATTCTGATGAAGATTTAAGTAATGCCATTGAAAAAGCAATTCATCAAATACAACCAGAAAAAGAACAATTAACTGTACTGCAAGAATCTATCGCTAAACCAAATCAACAACCAAAAAAGATTTCCTTACATACCTTAGATAAGATTGTTGTGGTTTCTTTAGACGAAGTTATTCGTTGCAAATCTGATAATAACTATACTACGTTCTATTTTGAAAACGGCACTAAAATCATGGTAACCAAAACCTTAAAGTATTTTGCTGATTTATTAAAAAACAATCGTTTTTTACGTGTGCATCAAAGCCATTTGGTAAATGCAAAATTCATCAAGGAATTTATCAAATCTGATGGTGGCTATCTAGTCTTAAAAGATAAAAGTACAGTACCTGTTTCTGTAAGAAAACGTGCAGAAGTTATTGAAGCTTTAAATTCTATTTGATAGATTTGTAACCAATCAGAAAAATTTCTGTCTTTAGATTATGAAAGCAAAAATCTCGTTTGAAAAAGCGTCAACTCTCTTAGTTATTATAGCAAGTTTAGGTTCACTTTTTATTATTTTTCGTCAAACAAACTTAATGAGTAAGCAATTCGAATTGCAACGATTAGAGCAACATAAAAGTGTGTTACCTTATTTAACCATGTTTAATACTCGTAATAACGAAACTTACGGATATTCAATTTCAAATAAAGGGATTGGACCAGCGCTAATTGATGCAATAAATATTACTTATAAAGATTCTGTGTACAAGAATCATGATCTTAGAGATTTCTTTGTTGCCGTAATTACTAAGAACGACACATTATTTAAAGGACAAAATGACATTGGTCATTCAACTTTAAGAGAAGGCATGTTAATTCCAGCTAATGAATCTATTACTACAGTATACTACAATAGTAAAGATCGTGAACGAGTTAAAAGTTTAAGGAAATGGTTTAATGAGGAAATTGAGATTGAAATTATTTTTTCTTCTATTTACGGAGAACAATGGCAACTAAAAAACAATTATTCTACTCCTTTAAAAATTAAAGGTGTAATTGACTAACCCTATTTCACCTATTCAGGAATGATTTAAAAAGGCAGCTTTGTTACATCAACATTTCCTCCAGAAATAATGATTCCAACTTTTTTGTTTTGAAATAAGTTTTTTTCTTTAAAAACAGCTGCAACGGCAACTGCACTAGAAGGTTCAATGGTTACTTTCATTCGCTCCCAAACAAAACGCATGGCTGCTGTAATTTCTTCTTCAGTAACTCTAATAATTTGCTGTACAGATTTTAAAATAATTGGAAAATTATGATTTCCCAATTGAGTTTTTAAACCATCTGCAATGGTGTTCGTCGTTTCATTGCTTTCAATCTTTCTACTTTGTAAAGAACGATAGGCATCATCAACGGCAAAAGGTTCTGCACCAATCACAATCGTATTAGAAGAAAATGCATTAGCAAACAAACAGGTTCCTGCAATTAAACCTCCACCTCCAACTGGAGCAATAATATAATCAAAATTTTGTTCTTCTTGGAGCAATTCATAGCAAGCAGTTCCTTGTCCTTTTATCACATCTAAATCATTGGAAGGATGTAAAAAAGTTGCTCCGGTTTTTTGCTGAATTTTTGCTGATGTTTGTTCTCTAGCCACTAAGGTTGGCTCGCAGATGGTTACAATTCCGTCATAACCCAGCACTGCTTTTCTTTTTATTTCTGGAGCTGATGAAGGCATTACAATATATGCTTTCACTCCTGAATTTTTTGCTGCTAATGACAAGGCTTGTGCAAAATTACCTGAAGAATGTGTGACAACTCCTTTACTTCTTTGTGATTCAGACAAACTTAAGATAGCATTCGTTGCACCTCTAATTTTAAACGAACCTGTTTTTTGAAAGCTTTCACATTTTAAATACACATTGGCACTAGTTGCCTCATCTAGCAGTCTTGAATGTATTATTGGAGTTTTATGGATGAATGGTTGTACTCTTTTGTAAATGGCTACTAAATCTTGCATATAAAAGGGTTTATTCAAATGTAAAAAATAAGATTTATAAAACCTTTTAAATCATTTGATAAAACAAAAAAATCCTTCTCATAATGAGAAGGATTTTTGCTTTTGGGTGGAAGACGGGATTCGAACCCGCGACCCTCGGTACCACAAACCGATACTCTAACCAACTGAGCTACAACCACCATTTATTGTTGCGGGTGCAAATATAATTCATTTTTTACTTCTCAACAACAAAAAAATTAAATTAATTTATCTAAACTTTCTACAGCCACGTAACGTTCTGAGGTAAAACCTTCTGCACTTTCTACGCCAATTAACCTCCCTAAATCGTTTGCTCTATAATGTATGCTATCAATAAAATTTTTACTAGTAATTGGTGTTTCTGGCTCATCACTTTTTGGATCAAAAAACTGAGAACTGTAGGCTTTTACAGCATTAATTTTCACATCCATAAAACCAGTAACATCCACTACAAAGTCAGGCTCAATGTTTTTCCATTGTATATAGTGATATACCTGTTTTGGTCTCCATTTCTCTTGCTGTTCGCCATCTATCTCAGTAGTAATCTTCATCAATCCACTTAAAAAACAAGCATCTGATACTACTTCACTCCCTTTTGGGTGATCAATATGTCTATCATCAATCGCGTTACACAACACAATTTCTGGTTTGTATTTACGAATCATTTTGATGATTTCTAACTGATGCTTTTTATCATTAGTAAAAAAACCATCTGCAAAACGAACATTCTCTCTCACTGCAACACCTAATACTTTTGCTGCGTTTGCTGCTTCTATATCTCGTAAATCAGCAGAGCCACGCGTTCCTAATTCACCTCGAGTTAAATCTACAACTCCTACTTTCTTTCCTAAAGAAATTTCTTTTGCTATGGTTGCACCACATCCTAATTCTACATCATCTGGATGTGCTCCAAAAGCTAATATGTCTAGTTTCATTATTTTATTATTTGTTCTAAAGCCTGTTCTATATCGGCAATTAAATCTTCTGTTTCTTCTATTCCAACTGAAAAGCGAATCAACCCATCTGTTATTCCTTGATTTGCTCTTTCTTCTGCTCCCATCAATGCATGAGAAGCAACTGCAGGGTTTAACATGGTGCTTTCTACTCCAGCCAAACTCATAGACGGTTTAATCAACTCTAACTTACGTTGAAACTCCATAACGTCGATTCCTTCTTTCAATTCAAAAGATAACATTCCGCCAAAACCTTTCATTTGTTTCCTAGCCAATTCGTAATCTGGATGTGATTCTAATCCTGGATAATACACCTTGGAAATAGCTGGGTTACTCACCAAATATCTTGCCATAATCAATGCATTCTCACTTTGACATTTTACACGTAGATTCATTGTTTTTAAACTACGTTCTAACATCCAAACCGTAAAATCACTTAAACTTCCACCTAAATTAATTGCTGTCCCCCAAATTGTTTTAATATGTTCGTTTGATGCAGCAACAGCTCCTGCTAAAATATCTGAATGTCCGCCCATATATTTCGTAGCAGAATGAATCATTATATCAATTCCAAAATCTATCGGAGTTTGATTGATGGGTGATGCAAAGGTATTGTCAATCATTGTTATAATTCCGTTTGCTTTTGCCAAATCAGAAACCGCTTGCATATCAGTTATGGTTAATAACGGATTCGATGGAGTTTCTATATACACTACTTTTGTATTTGGTTTAATTACCTCTTTAAAAGAAGCTATCGATATATCTTTGGTAAACGAATATTCAATTCCGAATTTCTTGAATTCCTCTAGCACAAAATTATAGGTTCCTCCATACAGGGTTTGTTGTAATACAATATGATCTCCTTGTTTTAAAAAGGCTAACAAGGTTGTACTCACAGCTGCCATACCAGAACCAAAAATTAAAGCATTTTCAGTTTTTTCTAAAGCTGCGATTTTTTTCACCAAAGCTTCTTGATTTGGTGTATTTAAATACCGTGGATACCGCAATGTATCTACTCCATCAAAGGCATAAGAAGTCGACATATAGATAGGAGAAATTGCTCCTTTAAACTGTTCGTCTTTTACCTCGCCAACATGTGTGCAAATGGTATTAATTCCTAAGTTTTTGTTTTTCATTTTTGAGTTTTTAAAAACGACTCTAAATTACAAAAATGAATTATACTTTCTTAGTTTTCCATTTTCCTTTTTTAAAGAACCAAATTCCGATAATAGCAATCAATACTTCTGCTAGAGTAATTGCCCAAAAAACACCGATAGGTCCATAATCTAATACAATAGCCATTAGATATGCAAAAGGTAATTGGAACAGCCAAAAACAAATAAAGTTAATATATGTTGGCGTATAGGTATCCCCAGACCCATTAAAAGACTGAATCACCACCATTCCGTAGGCATAGGCTAAATAACCAGCTGCAATAATTTGTAAGCAAGTCGCTCCATTTTCTATTACTATAGGGTTGTCTGTAAACCAACTTAAAAATGTATGTGCAAAGATTAAATATATAATAGAAACGGCTCCCATAAAAATAGCCGCATATTTTCCTGTTTTCCATACAGATTGTTCTGCTCTATCTGGTTTGTTAGCTCCTAAATTTTGCCCAACCAATGTGGCTGCAGCATTACTCATTCCCCAAGCTGGCATTAAGGTAAACATCATAATTCGTATGGCAATGGTATAACCTGCCAACACTTCGCTACCAAAAGTTGCCATAATCAGCATTAAAATCACCCAACTAGAGGTTCCAATAAAAAATTGAAAAATCCCTCCTAAAGAAACTTTAATGATGTTCATCATTACCTTGGTTCTGATCACTAAATCTTTGAAAGCTATTTTGATATATGAATTCCCTCTAAACAAGATAAACAATTGTGCTATTACTGCTATTCCTCTACCAGCTGTAGTTGCTATTGCTGCTCCTTCTACTCCAAAAGCCGGAATGGGTCCAAATCCAAAAATAAAAATGGGGTCTAATATGATGTTTAATCCATTAGATAAAATTAAGGTCCACATTGCAATAGATGCATTTCCTGCACCTCTAAAAATTGCATTGATAAGAAACAATAACATTACAGTTATGTTTCCTCCTAATAATACTTGTGTATAACCATATCCTTCTTCAATTAAATCAGCTTCTCCACCCATAAATCCTAAGATTTCTTTCGGGAAAAGAATTCCGATTACAGAAATAAGAATTGAAATTGAGATACCCAAAAATATGACTTGTACAGCAGCTTGCTTAGCCCCTTCTTGATCTTTTTCTCCAGTTCTTCTAGAAACAATAGCGGTTGCTCCCATACATAAACCAATGGCTATTGCGTACACTAATGTTAACACTGACTCAGTTAAACCAACCGTTGCTACTGCGTTTACACTAACTCTAGAAACATAAATAATGTCTACCAAAGCAAATATTGATTCCATGAGCATTTCTAAAATCATGGGAATGGAAAGCATAAAAACTGCTTTACGAATACTTCCTGTTGTAAAATCTTGTTCTTTGCCAGTTACGGCGTCTTTAAAATGTTTGAATATGTTTTTAATTGTAAGTAGATTGTCTTTTGACATAATATGTAAAATATAAAATAATAGATATCAGCTTTGAAGGAATTCAATGCTGAAAATTGGGGTCGTATAAGAAACGACAAGTATATGTACTCTATTTAAACAATCATAAGACCGCAAATATGCGATTTTTTTTTTAATTATTTAATGCTTGAGTATTAATTTCAATATCTTCGCTTATATGATTAAAGTTGTACTTATTGGTCAAGGAAATGTCGCTTCTCATTTGCTTCATGCATTTGAGAACTCAACTACAGTTGAAGTAGCTCAAATTAACTCTAGAGCTTTAGAGAATATCCCTCAGAGTGATGTTACTATTATTGCCGTCTCTGATGATGCCATATCAATTGTGTCAAATCAATTAGAAAACAGAAATGGTTTGTTAGTACATACTTCTGGGACTGTTTCTTTAGAATCTTTAACAGCTAACAGAAAAGGAGTTTTCTATCCATTACAATCATTTACAAAAGATACAACTGTAGATTTTTCAAGCATTCCGTTTTGTTTGGAAGTTTCAAATGCTGATGATTATAATTTACTAGAGACACTAGCACAATCCATTTGTTCAAAAGGATATCGTATTAATACCAAACAACGAAAAAAGCTACATATGGCTGCCGTGTTTGTAAATAACTTCACCAATCATATGTATACAATTGGAAAAGATATTTGTGACGAACACAATGTTCCTTTTGAAATACTTCATGCTTTAATTGAAGAAACGGCATCTAAAATCACATCGATTTCACCTGCAAAAGCACAGACGGGCCCAGCAAAAAGAAATGATCAGCAAACCATTGAAACTCATTTAGAAAATTTAAATTTGCAGCAGCAAGAAATTTATAAATTGATAACCAAATCAATTCAGAATAATTAAACGTCAAACTGAACTTGTTTCAGTTTCACATCAAGACATTAACACAATCTAATGAGATTCTGAAATCAATTCAGAATGACAAAATACGATACGAATATGGAAAAAAGCTACAAGCAATATCTCTCTACTATTAATACCTTAATTTTTGATGTTGATGGTGTATTAACAAACGGAATGGTTACTGTTTTTCCGAATGGAGAATTAGTTAGGCACATGAATATTAAAGATGGATATGCATTAAAAACTGCTGTAGATGCTGGTTTAAATATTTGCATTATTTCTGGAGGAACTAACGAAGGAGTTCGTTCTCGATTACAAAAACTAGGAATTAAAGATATTTATTTAGGCGCTCATGACAAAATCAAACAATACAATGAGCTGTTAGAAAAATACAATTTAGTCCCAGAAAACGTATTGTACATGGGAGATGATATTCCTGATTACCCTGTAATGAAGTTGGTTGGTTTACCATGTTGCCCAAATGATGCAGCTCCTGAGATACAAGAAATTTCAAAATACATTTCTAACAAGAAAGGTGGAGAAGGTTGCGCGCGTGATATTATTGAACAAATTTTACGTGTTCAAGGAAAATGGAACGGGAATTTTAATGCTAAATACGATTAAATAAAAAAATATCTGATTCCCAAATTATTTAACCGCTCTAGTTCCAATAAATGAAGGCATAAATTCATTCATTTTGTTTTCTACATCCCAGATATCTTCAAACATTCCTGTTATTTTAAAACCAGCATCTAGCTGACCACCAATTTGATCTGACAAACTATGCCCAAATACAAATGGTTCATTTTCCTTTTTCAGTTTTTCTAACTCTTCTTTCGGTAACGAATGTACATCTGAAAAGGGCTGTTTATAGATTAGCTTTAAATTTTCTTCATCTAATTGAAATATAATTGGATTTATTAAACCAGTCATTAAAATGCCTCCTGGTTTAAGAACTCTATAACACTCTTTCCAAACAGGTAAAACATCGTCTACAAAAACTATTGAACACGGATTAAATATTAAGTCAAATGAGTTTTCCTCAAATACTGAAAGATCCCTCATATCTCCCTGAACAGTTTTAATGTCAAGACTAAATTTATCACTTAAAATTTTGTCTTGTTGTAATTGCTTTTCTGAATTATCGAAAATAGTAACATCAGCTCCTAAGGTTGCTAAAATTGGTCCTTGTTGTCCGCCACCAGAAGCAAGTCCTAAAATTTTTAATCCTTTTAAAGGTGGAAACCAATCTTTAGGCACTTTTTTATTAGGCGTTAAAACGATTCCCCAATTTCCATTTCTTACATCTTCTAATTCTTCATCTGTTGCCGGAATAGTCCAACGGTCTTTTTTATCAACGCAATTATCCCAAGCTAATTTATTATGTTTTACTATGTCCATTTTTTTTATAAATTTAATTCTTGTCTCCCAACATCGGTACAAAAGCAAAATCACCCAACTCATGTTTTTCAAATTCTTTTGGTGATTTTCTAATAAACAAGGTCATAATTTGAATTTTATCTCCAACAGGAATCAGTAATCTCCCGCCTACTTTTAACTGACTTAATAATGGTTTTGGGACAAATGGCGCACCTGCAGTCACAATAATTTGATCAAATGGAGCTGCTTCTGGCAGTCCTTTATAACCATCTCCAAAAATTATTTTTTTAGCTATATATCCTAACTTAGGCAAGAATAATGAGGTTTTCATAAATAATTCTTTTTGTCTTTCAATAGAATAGACTTCTGCCTTCATTTCTAACAATACAGCAGTTTGATATCCTGAACCTGTTCCTATCTCTAATACTTTATCACCAGGTTTTACTTCTAACGTCTGAGATTGAAAAGCAACGGTATACGGCTGTGAAATTGTTTGCTCAGCAGCAATAGGAAATGCTTTATCTTGATAGGCATGTTCTTCAAAGCTAGAATCAATAAATAAGTGTCGTGGAATTTTACGTACAGCAGCTAATACTTTTGTATCAGTAATACCTTTTGCTTCTAGTATAGTAGCTAATTGATTTCTAAGTCCTTGATGTTTATGTGTGTCTTTCAATTTCAGGAAAAGTTTGGGATCCTAAAATTACTAATAATTATAAAAAAATAGTCATAAAAGTGTATCTTTGTTAGCGTTGAATTTTCAAAGGCTTTTCTTGCCTGAAAATCAACATTTAACACAAAAACTTAATACATATGCTAAAAGCAGGTGTTCTTGGCGCTGGTCATTTAGGAAAAATACATTTACGTTTATTAGAACAATCAGAAAAATACCAATTAGTTGGATTCTACGATCCCTTTACTGAAAACGCAGAGAAAGTAGCTAAAGAGTTTGGATATACATTATTTGATTCTGTAGAGAGCTTAATTGCAGCAGTAGATATGATTGATATTGTTACACCAACACTATCTCATTTTGATTGTGCTAAACAAGCTATAGAAAATGGTTGCCATATTTTTATAGAGAAACCAATTACTAAAACAGTATTAGAGGCAGAAGCTATCAGAACGTTGGCTAGTCAAAAACATATTCGTGGTCAAGTTGGACATGTAGAGCGTTTTAATCCCGCATTTACTGCTGTAAAAGACATGATTGAAACTCCAATGTTTATTGAAACGCATCGATTGGCAGAGTTTAATCCAAGAGGAACAGATGTTCCTGTTGTATTGGATTTAATGATTCATGATATTGATATTATTTTAAGTGTGGTAGATTCACCTGTGAAAAAAGTACATGCAAGTGGAGTTACTGTAATTAGTGAAACTCCAGATATTGCAAATGCTCGTATCGAATTTGAAAATGGTTGTGTAGCAAACTTAACAGCGAGTCGAATTTCTATGAAAAACATGCGTAAATCGCGTTTCTTTCAAAAGGATGCTTATATTTCTATAGACTTTTTAGAAAAAACTGCTGAAGTTGTAAAAATGAAAGATGTTCCTGAAAGCCCTGATGAATTTGCAATGATTTTACAAAATGCAGAAGGCGTAAAAAAACAAATCTATTTTGACAACCCAGAAGTACAGTCAAATAATGCCATTTTAGACGAATTAGAATCGTTTGCAGATGCCATTAACAATGATACAACTCCTGTTGTTTCTTTATCACAAGGAACAGAAGCATTGCGAGTTGCACAACAAATAATCGATTGTTTCGACAATTAACAACAAACAAAACACCATGAAAAACATAGCCGTAATCGGATCTGGAACAATGGGAAATGGAATTGCGCATACCTTTGCACAATTTGGTTACCTAGTTCAACTAATTGATATTTCACAAACTAATCTAGACAAAGGAATTGCAACTATTACAAAGAATTTAGACAGAATGGTTGCTAAAGAAAGAATTTCTGAAGCAGATAAAGACCAAACATTAAATAACATTACTACGTATACGTCTATTAAAGAAGGTGTACAATATGCAAGTTTAGTTGTAGAAGCTGCTACAGAAAATGTAGATTTAAAACTAAACATTTTTAGAGAATTAGATGAAGTTTGTCCAGAAGACACCATTTTGGCTACAAATACTTCTTCAATTTCTATTACTCAAATTGCTGCTGTTACTAAAAGACCAACACAAGTAATCGGAATGCATTTTATGAATCCTGTTCCAATCATGAAATTGGTAGAGATTATAAGAGGATACAATACTTCTGATGAAGTAATGAAGTTTACAGTTGATTTAACAAAGCAAATCAATAAAATCCCGGTAGAAGTAAATGACTATCCTGGTTTTGTTGCCAATAGAATCTTAATGCCAATGATTAATGAATCTATCGAGACTTTTTATAATGGCGTTGCAGGTATTAAAGAAATTGATACCGTAATGATGTTGGGAATGGCACATCCGATGGGACCATTGCAATTGGCTGACTTTATTGGGTTAGATATCTGTTTGTCAATTATGAATGTCTTATATGACGGATTTAAAAACCCTAAATACGCTCCATGTCCTTTATTAGTAAATATGGTGAGAGCAGGGAAATTAGGTGTAAAATCTGGTGAAGGTTTTTACGATTATTCTGAAAGTAGAAAAGCAGAAAAAGTAGCAAAGCAATTTGCTTAACATGAAATTTAAACTCTTAATCTCATTGATTTTTGTTTGTGTGATTTCATCATCATACGGACAAAAATCAAAAAAGGGTTTATTTTCTCCTACCAAATTTGGAATCCAATTCATTCAAGGAAATGAAAACAGTTTCCTATTTAATGATCCCGATTATTTTTACCGTTCAAACACTCTAAAAGGACAATTCTATTATCCATTTACAAAATGGAAATCAATGGCTATCTCTTTGATTCTTCAGCCACAACTACAATTTATTCAACACCAATTGTATAACGAGCATTTTGTAAAACCAACTGAGGATGATTATTTAGAAAAGCGTAAACGATATACACAACTAAAAAACCTTTCAATTTTTGCTGTAGCCCTTGGATTAGAAGCTAAAAAACAAGTTTTTAAAAGTACAAGTATCTTTTTTCAAATTGGCTTAGGCCTCGGTTATGTTGATATGACTACTGAACGATTGGCAAAAGGGTTTACTTTTACACAAAATGGAAATTTAGGATTAGATATTAAAGTTACCCCTACAGCATCTATCCAAATCTTTGGCGGAATTGGACATGTATCTAATGCCAATATTCAATTACCAAATTCTGGTTATAATATGTTTAATACAGGAGTTGGTTTTCTATACAACATTAAATAAAAAGAGGGAATTTCATTAGAAATTCCCTCTTTTTATTAACTACTAAATTTAATTAGTTGTTTCTTCTTCCATTATTATTCTTATCATCTTTAGAAGCTTTGTTCCAAATTTTAATTTCGTCATCTTTAGTAATACCAGAAAGTACTTCAACGTTTATACCATCAGAAGTTCCTAATTTCAGTTCTCTCTTTTCAAACTTCTCTCCCACTTTTACCTCTACATAAGGCTCTTCTGTTTTTTTATCAAAACGTAATAATGCTTCTCTAATAGATAGTACACTATCTTTTTTCTCTAAAACGATATCCGCATTAGCACTATAACCAGCTCTAATAAAATACTTACCATCCAAAGTTACATCTGCTTTAATTTTAAATTGAACAGCTCCTCCTTCTTCAGTTCCTTTTGGAGCGATGAAATTTAATTTTGCTGGGAATTTTTTATTCTCAATTGCGCCTAAAGAAACTTCAATGTGTGTTCCATTAATTAATTTCCCAACTTCTGACTCATCTACTTTACCTTCGAAAATCATTTTTGTCATATCAGCAATACTTGCAATTGTAGTACCTGCGTTAAAATCATTTGTTTGAGTTACCTGATATCCTTTCTTTACTGGGATTTCTAAGATCATACCAGAAGCTGTTGCTCTAATATTTGTATTTGTAGTACTACCACTACCTGCTATTGATCCTTTTTGAATAATCTCTAAATCAGATTGAGAATTTTCTAAATTTACTTTCGCATTATTAAAGCTTAATTCTGCTGTTTCAAAATCCTGACGAGAAACAACTCCTTTATCAAAAAGGTTTTTAGTTCTGTTGTATGAATTTTTTGCATTATTAAATGTTAATTGATTATTTTTCACTCTACCAGTTGCACTATTTAAAGCTTGAACATTTGGTACAATTCTAACTGTTGCAATTAAATCTCCTGCCTTAACAATAGCCCCTTCTTCTAAATATACTTTATCTATAATACCAGAAATTTGAGGTTTAATTTCTACTTCCTCTAGGGGAATAACTTTACCAGTTGCAACGGTTTTCTTAACAATTGTTGCTTTAAATGGTGTTTCTGTTTCAAATGTAATAATACTTTTTTCGTTCTTTTTACCGAACCAAATAAGCGCTACGATAAATAAAGCTACTATAACTCCTAAAATAATTTTTGCTCTTTTACTCATGATTTGTTAATTGTTTTATTCTTCTCTTAATGCTTCTATTGGTTTAATAATTGTTGCCATGTAGGCGGGTATCATTCCTATTAGTGTTCCTAATATGACTAATGTTGCAAATGCGATTAATATAATTGGTATATTCACTGTTGGGTTTATTAAAGTGGCATCTTCCCCTTGTCCAAAAAACATATCTAACAAGTACAATACTGATCCTCCAAATACAATTCCTAACATACCAGCTATAGTTGTTAAGAAAACAGATTCTAATACCACTTGTTGTCTTATTTCTATAGGTGTGGCTCCTAATGCTCTTCTAATCCCAATTTCTTTAGTACGTTCTTTAACGGTGATCAACAAAATATTTCCAATTGCAAATACTCCTGCAATTAAGGTCGCTATTCCCACAAACCAAGTTAAAAATTGCATTCCTGTTAAAAACCCAGTGAATTTAGCGATTTGAGTTCCCAAATTAAACGAACCAAATGCTCTTTCATCTTCAGGATGTACTTTATGTAAACTTTTTAAAGTTAGTTTAATATCATTTTCCATTTGAACAATGTCTACTCCTTCATTAGCAGTAATTACCATCCAATCAATATTATTGGCGGTATTGTATACTTTTTTATATGTAGAAAATGGAATGAATGCAGTATCACCATCTAAATCTATACCGTTAGATCTTCCGTAAACCCCAATAACTTTATAATTGATACTATTTATTTTTATGTATTCTCCAACTGCTTTTTCCTTTTTATCAAACAACTGCTTGTACATATCTTCAGATATTACACAAACTTTAGCTGTAGATAATATGTCATTCTCATTTATAAAACGACCGTAAATTAAATTCTTCTTTTGAATTTGATCAAGTACAGGATAATCCCCACTCACTTTAAAGTTACCGGATTTAAACTCATGAACAACTAAATTATTTGTTTGATTTCTTGGAGCTATGAGCTTAATTTCATCTGAATATTCAACTCTTAAAGCCGCAATGTCCTTTTCTTTTAATTTAAACATACGTCCTTTTTGAAATCCTTTAAAAGGCGTATCTGTAGCTTGTGTCCAAACAAAAACACTGTTCGTTGCAAAATCTCCAAAAATCTTTTTAAAATTATTGTCAATTCCACGTGCAGCTCCTAATAGGACAACTAACAGAAAAATTCCCCAAAGAACCCCTATAATAGTAATCATGGTTCTTATTTTGTTTTTACGGATACTTCCGTAAATTTCTTGCCATGTATCTGAATCAAATAAAAATTTCATCTTTAATCTGCTCTTAATGCTACAATTGGTTTAATACGTGCTGCTCTTTTTGCTGGTACAAATCCAGCTATTAATCCTGATAAAATTAATGTAATGGTTGCCCCAATAACTATACCTGGACTTACGCTTGGATCTGTGATAAAATAATCTTCTTCCCAACTATCTCCTATAAGACTTAATATATAAGTCCCTAAGCTTAGTCCCAAATAACCAGCAATTGTTGTAATTAAAACGGACTCCTGCACTACCATTCCAATAATTGAAGCTGGTTGCGCTCCCAACGCTTTTCGAATCCCAAATTCTTTGGTACGCTCTTTAATTACAAAGATCATGATATTACTAATCCCTATAATTCCTGCAATTAGTGTTCCTGAGCCAACAAATATTACGATAAAATAGAGTGCCAGCATAAATATGCCAACTCCTTTATTTAATTCAGCCATATTCATAACTCTTATGGCTGCTTGATCGTCTGGATGAATATCCAATCGTTTACGTAAATCACGTTCTATTTTATTCCCGAAGGCTATGGCTTGGTCTAAACTTAATTTAGGATCGTAACCTAAATTAATTTGACTTATATGGTCATTATTACCGTACAACATTTGTGCAGTTGTTACGGGCATATATGTTAAACGTTCTTCATTATCGCCACCATCATCAGAAAAAACACCAACAACTTGATATGTAATTCCGTTTACATTTACACGCTTACCTAATGCAGGTTTCTTCCCAAAAAGATCTTCTTTTACCAGTCTTCCAATTACAATTACCTTGGTTTTTTCTCTGATATCTCTTTCATTGATATAGCGTCCTTCATCAATAATAGTTTTTTCTAAAAAAAGATGATCTGGATGAACGGCTCTTAAACTATAATTGTCTTGCTTATTTTTATAAGAAATATTTACGCTTTTATAAATTCGAGCAGTTAAATGTTGGATCTTATTTTCGTAAGTTTCTTTTACAAACTTGTAGTCTTTATTTTTTAATTGAATATTTCTACCTGTTTGCATCCCTTTATAAGGCTTGGTTGTTTTACCAACTCTTACAAAAATTGAGTTTTGGGCATCATCAACAAATGCACCTTTAAATGAATTGCTTAATCCATTAACTACACCAAATAATAAGGTAAATAATAAAATAGCAAAAGCTACAGTAAAACCAGACATTACAGAACGTAACTTGTTTTTATTGATACTTTGAAAAATTTCTCTCCAACGATCTAAATCGAACATAATTAAACTGCTTGAGGTTGTTTCCTTGTTAATTCATCACTAATAATAACACCATCTTTTAATCGAACTATACGATCTGTCTGTGCAGCAATTTCTTCTTCGTGAGTAATTACAAAAACAGTCATACCTTCATCATTAATATCTTTTAACAATTCCATAACAGAATCAGAAGTTGTAGAGTCTAAGGCACCTGTTGGTTCATCAGCTAATACAACTTTAGGCTTTGTCACCAAGGCTCTTGCAATTGCAACACGCTGTTTTTGACCTCCAGATAGTTCGCTTGGTAAATGATTTGCCCATGGCTTTAAACCTACATTGTCTAGGTATTCCATAGCTACTTTTAATCGTTCCTTTCTAGCCATTCCTTTATAATACAAAGGCAATGCTACATTTTCTAAGGCTGTTTTGTATGATATCAGATTGAACGACTGAAAAACAAATCCTAAAAATTTATTTCTTAAGATTGCTGCTTTCTTCTCATTTAAATTTTTAATTAACTGACCATTCAAATAATAATCGCCTTCGTCATGTTCATCTAATAATCCTACAATATTTAATAGTGTAGACTTCCCTGAACCAGAAGATCCCATAATAGATACAAACTCTCCTTCTTTAATATGAAGGTCAATTCCCTTTAAAACATGTAAAGAATCTTTACCTATAGGATAAGATTTATGTAAGTTTTTTATTTCAATCATCTTTAGTTAGTTAATTTGAATCAAAAATAGTTACTATTATAATCTCTGATTATTAATGTTTTGTTAAAAGGAAAACTTCTATCAAAAATTATTTAGTAGTACTTTCGTGTATCTGACGTCTTAAATCGGAAATTGTTACAAGAAATTGATAAAAAATACTGAAATTTGTAAAATAATTTTCACCAGAGAAAAATATGTTTAAAAAGATCCCTAAAAATAAGCAATTACTCCTTTTTGATGGTGTCTGTAATTTTTGTAATTCTTCTGTTTTAAAAGTTATAAAACACGACACAAACAATGTTTTTTTGTTTGCTTCATTACAATCAGAAATCGGACAACAAGTTGTAAATCATTTCTCTATAGACACCACAAAAGTCGATTCTATTATTTTAGTAAGTTCTGATAATGAATTTCATATTAAATCTACTGCTGGATTAAAAGTTATTTCTCAATTTGGCGGATTATGGAAACTATTACTAATTTTTTGGATTGTCCCAACACCTGTAAGAGATGCTGTATACAATTATATTGCAAAAAACCGCTACAAATGGTTTGGAAAGAAGGAATCTTGTATGATTCCCAGCCCAGAAATTAAAGCTAAATTTATAGACAACTAAGCCATATAGGCATTAAAAAAACTATTTAAATGAATACTATTAAATGTGTAATTTTTGATATGGATGGTGTAATTATCGATTCTGAATTATTGCATAAAAAAGCCTATTACGAGACCTTTATTTCTTTAGGATTGGATGTTTCTGAAGATTTATATAAAACCATAACTGGCTCTTCTACCATTAATGCTTTTCAGAAGTTAATTGCTCATTTTAATTTGGATGAAGATCCAAATGAATTGGTGTTGCAAAAACGAAAACGGTATGTAAATTTCTTTGAAAACGACCCAACTCTGCATTTAGTAAAAGGTGTCGAAGACATAATTAAATATTTCTATAACAAGGAAATCACATTGATATTGGCTTCTTCTTCTGCCATGGTAAATATAGATCGTGTTTTTAATCGATTTGACTTAAACCAATACTTTACTGCAAAAATTAGCGGAGCAGATTTAATTGAATCTAAACCGCACCCTGAGATTTTTGAAAAAGCTGCTATATTAGGAAATACTCCAAGAGAAAACTGTATTGTAATTGAAGATTCTGATAATGGTGTAAAAGCTGCAAATGACGCTGGTATTTTTGTTTTTGGGTATCAAAACCCAATGGCTGCTGATCAAACCTTAGAAAATGCTGATACTGTTATTACTGATTTTAGCGAGTTGAAAAAGTATATTTAAAGAAAATATTTTACCTAAAATAAAATCAATCTTATTTTTCAATTGGTAAATGAGATAAGCTTCCCCATTCTGTCCAAGAACCGTCATAAACGGATAGTTTGTGATATCCAGAAACTGTAGCACCTAATGCCAATACACAAGCAGTAATTCCTGATCCGCAAGAAAAAATGAGTTCACTGTTGTTTGAGTTCACCTCTTTGAAAAGGTGTTGTAATTCTTCTTTCTCTTTTAATTTACCATCAGAAACTAATGCCGAGTAAGGTAAATTTTTAGAATTCGGGATATGACCACTTCTTATTTCTGCTCTGGGTTCTGGCTCTGTAGAATGAAATCTACCAGCTGAGCGAGCATCTAAAATTTGCTTCAATGGATTGTTTAACAAATTTAAAACAGTTGTAGAATCTATCAATAATTCTGAATTGTAATTTACTGTGAAATCGCCTTTTTCAAAATGATGTTCTTGTTTTTCTTCAACAAGATGATTTGCATTTTTCCAGGCTGGCAATCCTCCATTTAAGACAGCAATATTATCAAAGCCCATTGTTTTAAAAAGCCACCAAACTCTTGGTGCAGAATAGATTCCATATTCATCATACACCACAATACAAGAATCTTTATAAACCCCTAGTTCTCTCGCTTTTGCTTCAAAGTCTACAACAGATAGCATTGTATTTGGAAATTCAGCTCCTTGAACTGAAAACACTTTTTTGATGTCAAAAAAACGTGCTGTTGGAATTTGATATTCTTCCCTTTTCTCCTCGTTGCTCTTTACCGTTACTTTGGGTAACGTACCGTTTAAAACTATTAAATTGGTTGCTTCAATATGTTGATGCAACCAATTTACAGAAACCAAAGGTTTATTTATTTTTAATGAATTACTCATTCCTTATTTTTTCTACAACATAAATAATATTAACAGATCTTGTATAGAGTTTGAGTCGATCATTCTAATTTTATTTTTTAGGATTATAGTCATCATCCCAATTGTGAATATGTGGATCTCCTAATTTATCTACAGATTTTGCAACCAACATAGACACGGCGGCATCACCAGTTACATTAACTACAGTTCTACACATATCTAATGGTCTATCTACAGCAAAAATTAATGCCAAACCTGCTTCCGGAATTCCAGCATAACCTAAAACTCCAACTAACATAACCATTCCTGCACCAGGAACAGCAGCACTTCCAATAGAAGCTAATGTAGCTGTTGCAATAATTCCTAATTGCGTGCCAAAAGTTAAATCCATACCAAATGCTTGCGCAATAAATACTGCTGCTACTGCTTGATATAAACTAGTTCCGTCCATATTAATAGTTGCTCCAATTGGCAACACAAAACTTGCTACTTCTTCTTCTACTCCAATGTGTTCTGTTACTCTTTCCATTGTTACAGGTAAAGTTGCAGCACTAGAACTAGTAGAGAAAGCCAATAATTGAGCTGGTGCAATTGCATTCATAAAGAATTTTGGAGATTTCTTTGTAAAAACTAGTACCAAGACATTATAAATAATAATCATTAACGTCAACCCACCAACAACTGTTAATGCATACCAACCTAAGGCTTTGAATAAGTCTAAACTTGGAGATTCAACTACCAACGCTGCTAATAAAGCAAATACACCATAAGGAGCAGCCAACATAATTAAGTCGACCATTTTGAGTATGACTTCATTGAAGCCATCAAAGAATTTTTTTACAGTTGCCCCTTTTTCTTCAGGAATTAAAATCAATCCTATTCCAAAAAACACAGCAAAGAAAATTACTTGCAGCATATTTCTATTGCTAGTTGATGCAGCAAAAATATTTTCAGGCACTAAATCAACCAGCGCTTGTAATGGCCCATTTTGTTGTTGTTTAGCTGCTTCATCTTTATATTTTGTAGTGTTGCCTCCATAACTTTCTACCATTTCTTTTCTTGTTTCTTCTGTAATTGACTTACCAGGATTCACAATATTTACAAGAAGCAATCCAATTGACACTGCTACAACAGTAGTAAGAATATATATTCCAATAGTTCTACCACCCATTTTTGAGAGCTTAGAAATATCTTTAAGATCAGAAACTCCTTTAATTAATGCTGCTAAGATTAATGGGATTGCAATTAATTTAAGAGAATTGATAAAAATGGTCCCAAAAGGTTTGATCCAATCTTTAATAAATCCTTTACCAAAATCGAAGTTTGTCATTATTAGAGCGAAAACAACTCCTAATAACATTCCCAATAATATCTTCCAGTGTAATGCTAGTTTTTTCATTATGTTGAATTATAATTATATTTTTTGAAAGGTAAAAAAAAATCAAAAACCACAAACCTCTTTTTTAAGTTATTTTAGAATTCTAGATACTTTAATTTTCTTATACTATAATCATGTTGTATTTTTGCGTCTTATTTATAAAAATGGAAAAATTAAAAAAACGTTGGGGACTAACTTCTAATTGGCAAGTTGTTATTATTCTACTTGTATTTTCGGTTACTGGCTATAGTTCTTTATTAATAGCGAAACCTATTTTAAATATAGTTGGACTATCTCAAGAAACTACGAATCCATGGATTTACAGACCTCTTAGAATCCTTCTTATATTTCCTTTTTATCAAATATTAATAGTAATATACGGCTGGTTATTTGGTCAATTTCAGTTTTTCTGGGCTTTTGAAAAAAAGATGTTGAAACGTATAGGATTCAAACGGTTTTTTAAAGATGAACAAAGTAACTAATGGATTTTGATGTTTTCTTACATACCATCCAGCAATTAAAAGAAACTACATTAGGAGGACTAGATTCACAGTTTAGACTTGCTCCTAAAATACGTTTAAAATATAGTGCTGAAAAAATTGCAGCTAGCAATCCTAAAAAAGCGGCTGTATTGGCATTGTTTTATCCAAATGAAATAAATGAAACTTGTTTTTTATTAACTCAAAGGGCGAGTTATAATGGAACACATTCTGCTCAAATAAGTTTTCCTGGCGGAAAGATTGAAGCTTCAGATAAAAACCTAGAAGCTACAGCTTTACGAGAAACATTTGAAGAAGTTGGTATAGAAAAAGAGACAGTTACTGTTGTTAGAGAAATGACAGACGTGTATATACCTCCAAGTAATTTCTTAGCAACCCCCTTTCTAGCATATACTTCAAATAAACCTATTTTGAACATTAATCATGAAGTAGACCATACTTTTGATGTTAAATTGGTCGATTTATTAAATGACGCAAATATTTCTTCAATTAACATTTCTACCTCTTATGCAAGTAATATTGATGTACCCTGCTTTAAACTAAATAATTACATCGTTTGGGGAGCAACAGCAATGATTTTAAATGAAATTAAAGAATTATTAAAATAGTCTATTACTTTATTCTTTTGTATTTTAGCAAGCAACTAACTACTAACTATTAAACCCAATATTAATGCCTTTATTCAAGAGAAATCCTTTTGGACATATTTTGTATGTAAAAAAATGGATGATCCGAATTTTCGGAGTGATTTCGCATGGTAGATATAGACGTTTTAATGATCTACAAATTGAAGGCTCAGAAATCATCAGAAATCTACCTGATAGAAATGTCTTGTTTATTTCGAATCACCAGACCTATTTTGCAGATGTTGCTGCTATGTTTCATGTATTTAATGCTTCATTAAAAGGTAGAGTTGATAATATTAAGAATATTGGATATATATGGGATCCTAAACTAAATATCTACTTTGTTGCAGCGGGAGAAACAATGAGAGCTGGATTATTACCTAAAATATTTGCCTACGCTGGTTCTGTTTCTATTGATAGAACTTGGCGAAACGAAGGGAAAAATGTAAACAGACAAGTAAAAATGTCTGACGTTTCTAATATTGGTAAAGCATTAAATGATGGTTGGGTAATTACGTTTCCACAAGGAACAACCACTCCTTTTAAACCTATTAGAAGAGGTACTGCACATATTATAAAAAAACACAAACCCATTGTAATCCCAATTGTTATTGATGGGTTTAGACGTTCGTTTGATAAAAAAGGGTTGATTATAAAAAAACGAAATGTACTGCAATCAATGGTAATTAAAAAACCATTAGATATTGACTATGAAAATGAAGATATCGCAGATATTGTTAAAAAAATTGAGTTTTCTATAGAACAGCATAAATCATTTTTAAAAGTGCTAACACCTGCAGAGTACGCAAAACAAGAAGAAGAATTAAACAAAAAGAGAGAATTCTGGAGTTGATAAAATAAAAAAAAGGAGCAACAATGTTGCTCCTTTTTTATGGGCTCAATTTAATATTAACTCAACCAAGCATTCATCATCCAAATTGTTTTTTCTTGCTCAGATATAAAATCACTCATCATGGAATTTGTTCCTTCATCTTCTGCTTCGTCAGAAAAATTTAACAATTCTCTTTCAATTTTAATCAATGAAGACAAAGAAGAAACGATAACACCCACTGCCTCTACATCATTGGTTATGTTTTTTGCCACTGCTACTGAAGATGTTTTTATATACTCATCAAAAGTATGAATTGGCTGCCCTTGTAAGGTTAATACTCGCTCTGCAATTAAATCTACTTTCTCTTGTGCATCTGTATATAATTCTTCAAATTTCACATGCAATTCAAAGAAGTTTTTTCCTTTAATATTCCAATGCAAACCTCTTAAGTTCTGGTAGTACACTTGAAAACTCGCTAATAAAATGTTTAAATCATTTGCTAAACTTTCTGATTGCTTTTTGTCTAATCCTAATATTGTTTTGTTCATTTTATGTTATTTTTTTTGTCTACAACAAATTTAATTCAAGATTTATTCAAAAAACTATAAGTATAATTGATAGTTTTAATATCTTTATCAAATAAACTTATACACAATGACGATCACGCAATTAAAATATGTTTTATCAGTTGCAGAATATCAAAATTTCACAGTAGCAGCTGAACATAGTTTTGTGACTCAACCAACATTGAGCATGCAAATACAAAAACTAGAAGACGAATTAAATGCCAAAATATTTAACCGCTCAACAAAACCTATCGAATTAACTGACATTGGTAAAAAAATTGTTGAACAAGCTAAAATAATTGTTGACGAAAGCAATAGAATAACTGATATTGTTCATCAACAAAAAGGATATATCGGCGGGGAATTTAAATTGGGAATTATCCCCACAATTATGCCAACCTTATTACCAATGTTTTTATTGAATTTCACAAAAAAATACCCGAAAGTAAAGTTGATTATTGAAGAACTAACTACTGAAGAGATTATTCGAAAACTTACAGATGGACATATTGATGCTGCCATTGCTGCTACTCCATTAGAAAACGAAGCTATTAAAGAACGCCCTTTATATTACGAACCATTTGTTGGATTAATTCCACAAGGACATCGTCTTTTTGATCATAAAAAAATAAGTATCGATGAATTAGAGGTTGATGATATTTTATTACTAGAAGATGGACATTGCTTTAAAGACAGTGTACTCAACTTATGCAGAAGCTACCGAAGTAACTCAACTAGAAATTTTCAATTACAAAGCGGAAGTTTTGACACACTTATTAAACTATCTAAAGAAGGGCTAGGAATGACATTGATTCCTTATTTACAAACATTAGATCTAAATGAAAAAGACAAACAATATTTAAGAGAGTTTGAAACTCCTCCGCCAGCAAGAGAAGTGAGTTTATTATATCATAAATCGCAATTAAAAATGCAATTAATAGAAGCATTAAAAAATACCATTGACGGTGTGGTAAGAGGAGCTATTTCGTTTAGTGATGTAAAGATTATAAGTCCGTTGCAAAGAAATTAATAACAATAAAAAAGGAAGCCAATGGCTTCCTTTTTTATTGTTATTAAGAGTACATTTTATCTCTTAGTTCTTTAATTTTTGGATCAGATAAATAATCATCAAAAGTTGAATACCTATCAATTACCCCTTTTGGCGTAATCTCTATAACTCTATTTGCAACTGTTTGTGCAAACTCATGATCATGAGTAGAAAACAATATCGTTCCTTTAAAATTAATTAGAGAATTATTTAACGCCTGAATAGATTCAAGGTCCAAGTGATTTGTTGGCTCATCTAATTGTAAAATATTAGCTCTGGTCATCATCATTCTAGACAACATACAACGCACTTTTTCTCCTCCAGAAAGCACATTACATTTTTTCAATGCTTCTTCCCCACTAAAAATCATTTTCCCTAAAAAACCTCTTAAGAAAACTTCTTCTCTTTCTTCTTCTGTCTGAGCATATTGACGTAACCAATCTACTAAATCTAGTTCTGCGTTCTTAAAATACCCAGCATTTTCTAGTGGCAAATAAGATTGTGTTGTTGTAACTCCCCAATTATATTTCCCTGAATCTGCAGTAGAATTTCCATTAATGATTTGATAAAAAGCAGTTACTGCTCTAGAGTTTTTAGAGATTACCACTACTTTATCTCCTTTGTTTAAATTGATATGAACATCATTAAATAAATATTCTCCTTCAAACTTTTTAGATAAACCTTCAACATTTAAAATTTGATCTCCTGCTTCTCTTTCACTTTTAAAAATAATTGCAGGGTAACGTCTACTTGATGGCTTAATCCCTTCAACATTTAACTTATCAATCATTTTTTTACGACTCGTTGCCTGTTTAGACTTAGCCATATTTGCAGAAAAACGACGAATGAACTCTTCTAATTCTTTCTTTTTATCTTCTGCTTTTTTATTTGCTTGTGCTCTTTGCTTTGCGGCTAACTGACTAGATTCATACCAAAAAGTATAATTACCTGAATAATGGTTAATTTTCCCAAAATCAATATCAGAAATATGCGTACAAACAGCATCTAAAAAGTGTCTATCATGCGATACAACTATTACTGTACTTTCAAAATTTGCTAAAAAGTTTTCTAACCAATTAATTGTTTCAAAATCCAAATCATTAGTAGGTTCATCCATAATTAATACATCAGGACTACCAAATAATGCTTGCGCCAATAACACACGTACTTTTTGCTTACCATCTAGATCTTTCATTAGAGAGTAATGCAAATCTTCTTTAATACCTAGGTTAGATAACATTGCAGCAGCATTTGAATCGGCATTCCAACCATTCATTTCTTCAAATTTCACTTGAAGTTCTCCTATCTTATCTGCATTTTCATCAGTATAATCTGCATATAAAGCATCCATTTCATTTTTTATGGCAGACAATTCTTTGTTTCCCATAATTACTGTTTCCAAAACAGGAATTTCATCAAAAGCAAAGTGATCTTGGGATAAAACTGACAATCTTTTTCCAGGCTCTAAATGAACATGACCAGATGTTGGTTCTTGCAAGCCAGATATAATTTTTAAAAATGTAGACTTACCCGCACCATTTGCACCAATAACACCGTAACAATTACCGTGTACAAACTTGGTGTTCACGTCATCAAACAAAACCCTTTTACCAAATTGAACGGATAAACTAGAAACTGAAAGCATTCTTTTATAATTTTATAATTTTTGCAAAAATATAAAATTTAATGCTAGATTTGCCCTTTTAGCGTGATAAAATCAAAAATTAAGCACTCCTAGAATCTATTGATTTTCAACGCTCTAAATTATCATTAAAAAATTACTATTTTTATGTGATTTTAATCGAATTTTATCAATACTTTAACAGCTAATTAACAAGTGCATGTACAATGAATCTGTATTTTTGTACTTAATTACGTAAACCTTTTAATGATTAAATTTTTAAAATACTTTTCAATACTTTCTTTAGCTATACTACTTGGTAGTTGTGATGGTGCTGAAGAAAATACTACAACATATTTTGGAGGCAAAATAATTAATCCAAAATCAGATTTTGTTTTATTATTCCATCAAGAAAAGTTAATTGATAGCTTAATTTTAGATAAAGACGATAAGTTTATTGGAAAATATAAAGATTTTAAAGAAGGTTTTTACCATTTTAAACATGGTGGAGAATTTCAGCATATATACATACAGTCATTAGATAGTATTTTAATACGCTTAAATACTTGGTTTTTTGACGAGACATTAGTTTTTAGTGGTCAGGGGGCTGATAAAAACAATATTTTAATTGATTGGTTTTTAGAAACTGAAAAAGAAAAAGAAAATATTAAAATTACTAAATATTACAAATTACCACCTGCTCTATTTAAAGCTAAAATGGACTCACTTTTAGAATTAAGAAATCAAAAAATTAGTACGTTTAAATCTAAAAATAAAAATTTACCTCAAGGCTATTTAAACGTTCTTAATATCATTGTAAACTACCCTATTTACACAAGACACGAAGTATACCCTAGAAAAAACAGATACTACAACAAAACAAAAGAATACCCAAAAACAAATGATAATTTTTATGATTTTAGAGATAAAATCGATTTAAATATAGACTCCTTAAAATACCTACAACAATACACTCGCTATATTGCATATAGATTATACAACACTGTTAATGCAAAAGGGCTATCTAGCAGTTCTGAAGATTTTACACAAGAACTACTAAAGACTATAGATGAAGAAATTACTAACGAAAAACTTAAAAACATCTTTCTTTACCAAATGCTTGTTAAAGGTTTTTTAAACAAGTCTAGTTGTGGTTTAGATAAAAAAAGTTTCCATAAATATTTCAAACTAAGCTCTAATATTGAAAACAAAAAACAAGTTCAGAGAATTATAAACGACATTAAAAATCTACATGGTGGTACAACTTTAATAGATTTTAAAATTACAGATTACCTTAAAACCAAACGAAGCATCAGAAAAATAACAAAAAACAAAAATAATGTGATTTGTTTTTGGAATCCTAAATCTATGGAGTCTTCAGATTTAAAAATGAGGTTTAATTATTTAATAAAAAGATTTCCTAAAGTAAATTTTATTTTAGTTAAAATTTCAGATATTCACACAGATCATGTTCAAGGTATTGATATAAAAAATCAATATTACCTAGAGCCTTCTAGCGAGGCTAATCTATTCTTAACTAGTAAATTACCTAGATCTCTTTTAATCAATAAAAAAGGGGTTATTGTAAATGGTTACGCTTATATAGAATCACATCTTTTTAATAAACAAGTAGAAAAACTGCAAAAACAATAATTTGTAGTTCAATCCAATTATTTTAACGTACATTTGCACGTTTTTAATTTTAATACAATTAAAGACTTAGTTTGCTAATACCCAGTTATTAAGTATTAAAAACTATTGCGAAATATATAAACCGAGTTTACAGATACTGGCGTCTGTGAATTCATAAAAATTCACAGAATGGCAACATTTTTAGAATTAGGGCTTAAGGAAGAAATTACCAAAGCTCTAGTAGATTTAGGATATGAAACTCCTACAGTAATTCAAGAAAAAGCAATACCACAAGTTATTGCATCTTCACAAGATTTAAAAGCATTTGCTCAAACCGGAACTGGTAAAACAGCAGCTTTTAGTTTACCTATTTTAGAGCAAATCGACTTTAACAGTCCAGATACTCAAGCTATTATTTTATCTCCTACAAGAGAATTAGCTGTTCAGATTGGAAACAACATTAGAGAATTCTCTAAATACTTACCAAAAGTAAAAACAACTACCGTTTATGGCGGATCAAGCATTGAAGATCAAATTAGATCTTTAAAAAGAGGTTCTCAGATAGTTGTTGGAACTCCAGGTAGAACTGTAGATTTAATTAAACGTAGAGCTTTAAAATTAGGAAGCATTCGTTGGATCGTTTTAGACGAAGCCGATGAAATGTTAAACATGGGGTTCAAAGAGGAATTGGATAAAGTACTAGATGCTACACCAGAAACAAAACAAACCTTATTATTTTCTGCAACTTTTCCAAGAGAAGTAGAATCGATTGCTAGAAACTACATGGACAATCCTGTAGAAATCACCTCTGGTGAAAAAAACAAAGGATCTGATGATGTAACTCATGAATTCTTTGTAATTAACGAAAGAACTCGTTACCCTGCATTGAAAAGAATTGCTGATGTAAATACAGACATCTATGCAATTGTTTTTTGTAGAACTCGTAGAGAAACTCAAGAAGTTGCCAATAACCTTATCAAAGATGGGTATAGCGCAGATGCATTACACGGAGAATTATCTCAAGCACAACGTGATGGTGTAATGGATAAATTCAGAAAGAAGAGCATTAAAATATTAGTAGCTACAGATGTTGCTGCACGTGGATTAGATGTTACTGAATTAACACATGTTATCAACCACAAATTACCAGATCAAATAGAAAACTACACACACAGAAGTGGTAGAACTGGTAGAGCTGGTAAAAAAGGAATTTCGATTGCTTTAGTAAACGGAAAAGAAAAAGGGAAATTACGCTCAATTGAAAGAATTATTAAAAAGAAATTCATTCAAAAAGAAGTTCCTACTGGAAAAGAAATTTGCCAAAATCAATTGATGCATTTAATTGACAAAGTTCAAAATGTTGAAGTGAACACAAAAGATATTGAAGAATTCTTACCTAGTATCTACGAAAAATTAGAAAGCTTAGACAGAGAAGAATTGATTCAGAAATTTGTTTCTTTAGAGTTCAACAACTTCTTATCTTATTACAAAAACGCTCAAGATTTAAACGACTTATCATCTTCTAGAGGAGGAGATTCTCCTTCAGGTTCTAGAGGAAGAGCAAGAGACGAAAACATGACGCGTTTCTTTATCAACATTGGTAGAAAAGACAACATCAATCCTGCTCGTTTAATTGGCTTAATTAACGATCAACGTATTACAGATAATATTGACATTGGTGCAATTGATATTTTAGACACGTTTTCTTTCTTTGAAATTGACAAGAACTTTGAAGCTGGTGCTCTAGAAGCATTTGAAGCAAACAGACCAGAATACAACGGAAGAAATGTAAATATTGAAATCACAAATAAAGAACGCTCAGGCGGTGGAGATAGAAGACGCGGTGGCGGAGGAAGAAGAAAATCTTCTGATTCTAGAGGCGATGGCGGATTTGGAAGAAGACGTAGCGAAGGAAGAAGCTCCGAAAGAAGAAGCTCTTCTTCTTCAGACAGAAAACCAAGATCTGGTGGAGACAGACCTGATAGAGGTTCTGCTGACAAACAATCTGGAGGATTCGGAAGAAGACGTAGAGAAAGATAATATTCTTTAACAAGATAAATACAAAGCGCATCATAAAATGATGCGCTTTTTTTATACATTTAAAATATGAAATTAGCAAAACAGAATATCTTAAAATTAGCTGGAGAAACACATAACCTTGCAGAAGAGGCATATTTAAAATTACAAATTAGCTCTGGATCTAAAGCAACACAAGAGCAGCGTCAATTTTTATTAGCAGATATGGCATGTCATTTAATACAAGACGCAATGAGTGACGACATTATAAATAGTCAATCTTTAAAAAACAGATTGTACGCAATCTTAACTATTTGTGACGGGTTTTTACCAGAGTCTGATTTAAAATCAGTTGCTGATAAAATTATTGCATAAAAAAACCGAGCTAAATTAGCTCGGTTTTTTTTATAAAGTTTTTAAGAAATTACTCAGCCATCATTGAAGCAGCAATTCTTTTATAAGTTCCGCTTTCTAACTTACTTCTAATTCCAGAAAATGCTGTAATTGTTTCATCGATATCTTCTTGAGTATGTGTTGCTGTTGGGATCAATCTTAAAATAATCAATCCTTTTGGAATTACTGGATACACAACGATAGAACAAAACACTCCGTAATTTTCACGTAGATCATTTACCATTGCCATTGCTTCAGGAATTTCTCCTTTTAAAAACACAGGAGTAATACACGTTTGCGTAGTCCCTAAATCGAAACCTGCTTCACGCAAACCACTTTGCAACTCATTGGTATTCTCCCATAACTTCGCTTTCAACTCTGGCATTGTACGTAACATATCTAAACGCTTTAATGCTCCTTTAACCATTGCCATTGGTAATGATTTTGCAAACATTTGAGAACGCATATTATATTGTAAATACTGAATTACATCTTTATCTCCTGCGAAGAAAGCTCCAATACCAGCCATTGATTTTGCAAAAGTTGCAAAATATACATCAATACCATCTTGAACTCCTTGCTCAAAACCTGTACCTCTACCGTCTTTCCCCAACGTTCCAAATCCGTGAGCATCATCTACTAACAGACGAAAATTATATTGTTCCTTTAAAGCTACTATTTCTTTTAAACGACCTTGTTCTCCACGCATTCCGAAAACTCCTTCAGAAACCACTAAAATTCCACCACCTGTTGTAGCTGCGATTTTAGCTGCACGTTTTAAGTTTTTCTCAAAACTCTCCATATCGTTGTGCTTGTACACAAAACGTTTTCCGGCATGTAAACGAACTCCATCAATAATACATGCATGAGTATCCATGTCATATACAATAACATCATTCTTTGTAACCAAAGCATCAATAGCAGATACCATTCCTTGGTAACCAAAATTTACTAAGTACGCTGCATCTTTCTCAACAAACTCTGCACATTCATTTTCTAATTGTTCATGAAAATTAGTATGACCAGACATCATTCTTGCACCCATTGGATACGCCATTCCGTGCTCCATTGCCGCCTCACCATCAACCTTTAAAACTTCTGGGTGATTTGCTAAACCTAAGTAATCATTGATACTCCAAGTAATAAGTTTTTTTCCATTAAAAGACATTCTGTTAGAAATTGGCCCTTCTAATTTTGGAAAAACATAATATCCTTCCGCCTTATCAGCCCATTTCCCAAGAGGTCCTTTATCTCCTTTTATCCTATCAAATAGATCTTTCGTCATGTTACTTTTATCTTGATTTTTTGCAAATGCAAATTAACAGTTTTTTTGGGAGAATTCAAATAAAAAGCCCCTGAACATTCAGAGGCCTTTTATTTCATTTATTTATTTTGCCTGTACAGCCATCGGTTCTTCTTTAACAACAGTATGAAAAAAGCCCTGTTCTCGCATCCAATCATCATTGTAAATCTTATTCATATACCTAGAGCCATGATCTGGAAAAACCAACACAACAAAGCTGTCTTCATTAAAATAACCTTTATTAGCATATTGTTCTGTTGCTTGCATTACTGCTCCACTTGTATAACCAGGAAAAATCCCTTCTTTTTTAACTATTTCTCTCGCTTTTAAAGCAGCATCTTTATCTGTTACTTTTTCATACACATCAATAACATCAAAATTTGTGGCTGTAGGAATTAAATTTTTACCTAAGCCTTCAATTCTGTATGGATAAATTTCATTTTCATCAATCTCTCTAGTTTCGTGGTATTTTTTTAGAATTGAACCAAAAGCATCCACCGCTAACATCTGAACATTTGGGTTTTGCTCTTTTAAATACTTACCAATACCTGAAATTGTTCCTCCTGTTCCACTGGCAACAACTACATGGGTAACTCTACCCTCTGTCTGTTCCCAGATTTCTGGGCCAGTAGAGTGATAATGTGCTTCAGAATTTAACTCGTTAAAGTATTGATTGATATATACAGAATCTGGAGTTTCTCTATGGATTCTCTTCGCAACTTCATAATAAGACCTTGGATCATCTGCAGCAACATTTGCTGGGCAAAGATGCACCTCTGCTCCCATTGTTTTTAGCATATCTATCTTATCTTGAGACGACTTAGAGCTTACCGCTAAAATACATCTATAGCCTTTTACCATACTAATCATAGCTAAACTAAACCCTGTATTACCAGAAGTAGTTTCTACAATAGTATCGCCAGGCTTAATAATCCCTTTTCTTTCTGCATTTTCTATGATATGAATTGCTATTCTATCTTTTGCAGAATGTCCCGGGTTAAATGATTCTAATTTCGCAAAATAAGAGCCCTTTAAATCTTCTGTTATTTTGTGTAACTGAACTATTGGTGTCTGACCAACAAGCTCTAAAATGCTATTATTAATTTTTTGATTTCTAACCATATGTATGCTTTTGCACTTTGTACTACTAATTATTCAATTTTATTTTCTAAATCTAAAATAAAAGAATAATCTTTTGCGGTTTCTTTTAATGCATTAAATCTACCTGAAGCGCCACCATGACCTGCTTCCATATTTGTATGCATTACTAATATATTTGAATCCGTTTTTAATTCTCTTAATTTGGCAACCCATTTTGCAGGCTCCCAATATTGCACTTGACTATCCCAATAACCAGTGGTAACTAACATATTTGGATAGGATTTTGCTTTTACTTGATCGTAAGGAGAATAACTTTTTATATATTCGTAGTATTCTTTGTCTTTAGGATTTCCCCATTCGTCAAATTCCCCTGTTGTTAGAGGAATACTTTCATCTAACATAGTAGATATAACATCTACAAAAGGCACAGCAGCTACAATTCCATTATACAACTCTGGATTTATATTTATAATTGCTCCCATTAACAATCCACCAGCAGAGCCTCCCATTGCATATAAATGATTTGCTGATGTATAGTTGTTTTCTATTAAGAATTTTGAACAGTCTATAAAGTCTGTAAATGTATTTTTCTTTTGTAATAACTTTCCATCATCATACCAATCTCTACCTAAATACTCGCTTCCTCTAATGTGAGCTAGAACATAGACAAAACCTCTATCTAACAAACTTAAACGAGTTGTACTAAATCCATCCGGAATTGTATATCCATAAGAACCATAAGCGTACATTAAGAGTGGCGTATTTTCATTAATTTCAGTATCTTTTCTATACACCATAGAAATAGCTATTTTTTTACCATCTCTTGCTGTTGCCCAAACACGTTTACTTTCGTAATTATTTTTATCAAAATCCCCACCTAGAACTTCTTGCTCTTTTTTGATTTCTTTTGATTTGTCTGACATATTAAAATCAATAACAGAACTTGGAGTTGTCATTGAATTATATGAATATCTAATTACATCAGTATCAAAATCTGGATTTGCATATACTTCTGCAGTATAGGTTTCTTCATCAAACGGTAAATAATAATCTTTTGTAGCATCCCAACGTTTAATTCTGATTTTATTCAAACCATTTGTACGCTCTTCTATTACTAAATACTCTTTAAAAATAGAGATATCTTCCAATAAAGTATTATCTCTATGCGGAATTACATCAATCCAATTTTCTTTTAATGTTTTAGTAACTGGAGTTTTCATCAACTTAAAGTTTTTGGCTCCATCTTCATTTGTCAGAATATAAAAGTAATCTCCAAAATGAGAAACACTATACTCTAAATCTCGTTCTCGAGGTTGAATTACTTTAAAACTCCCGTCTGGGTTGTTTGCATCTAACACTCTATATTCTGTAGATAATGTACTATACGAAGCAATTACTATAAACTCGTTAGATTTTGTTTTTGCAACTCCAACTCCAAATGTATCATCACTTTCATGATATACTTCTATATCTTCAGATTCATCTGTTCCTAAAATATGCTTATAAATTTTATAGCTTCTTAATGATACTGGATCTTTCTTGGTGTAAAACAATGTTTTATTATCATTTGCCCAAACAGAACCTCCAGTTGTATTTGTAATTACATCATTATAAACTTCTCCTGTAACCAAGTTTTTAACTTTAATTACATATTGCCTTCTACTAATTGTATCAACCGCAAAAGCAACCAATTCGTTGTTACTACTTACACTCAATCCTCCTAATTGATAATAATCATGTCCTTTTGCCAATTCATTAACATTGAAAAGCAATTCTTCATCAGCCTCTAAAGAAGCTTTTTTTCTTGTGTAAATTGGATATTGTTCTCCTTTTCTATATTTAGTAATATAGAAATACCCATTCTTTTTATAAGGAACAGATTGGTCATCTTCTTTAATTCGAGATTTCATTTCTTCAAACAGAGACGTTTGAAAATCAGTTGTATGAGACGTTATTTCGTTATAGTAAGCATTCTCAGCATTTAAATACTCTTCAACTTTATTGGTTTGTTCGTCTTTATTTTTGGCTTCCTTCTGAGCATCAGACAAACGCATCCAAAAATAATTATCAGTTCTTATATCACCATGAGTTTCTAATTCAGACGGAATCTTTTCAGCAACAGGTGATTTTATATCTTTATGAATCATTAAGTCATTTTTACAAGCGATTGCAAAAATAAGATTAAATGCTGTAGTGTAAAACAAAAATTTTCTCAATTTTTTATCTTTTTTGTTGTTGTGAAAATACTAAATTTGTGGCAAACGATAAAAAAGACAGATATGTTTGGAGATATGGCCGGAATGATGGGCAAATTAAAAGAGGCTCAACAAAAAGTTGAAGAAACAAAAGAAAGGTTAAATCATGTATTTATTGATGAAAAATCTACCAATAACAAAATACAAGTTACCATTACTGCAAATAGAGAGATCAAAACGATTAAGATTGATGAAAGTCTACTTAATGATGCAGAAGAATTGGAAGATTATTTAATCATGACACTAAATAGCGCTATCAAAAAAGCAGGTGATATTAATGAACAAGAATTAGCTGTTGCAGCAAAAAGTGGTATGCCAACTATTCCAGGCATGGATATGTTTAATTAATTTTCTTTATGTTTTTACAAGTAAAAGAATATATGTTGCCCTGTTTAAACAAAAAACTTTTCGGTTTTGAATGTTTAGGATGCGGTTTTCAACGATCATTTATACTGCTGACAGAAGGAGAGATTGTTGAAGCTTTTAATATGTATCCTGCTATTTACACACTTATTTTATTTGTTCTTTTTATAATTATAAATCTAAAATTCAAATTTAAAAATGCTCGAAAAATTATACTATCCCTAGCGATTCTAAATATTCTTATTATTGTAATTAGCTATATCATTAAAATGAACTCATAACAATGGAAAAACAACTTTTACAACATTCTACTTTAATTTACATTTTAGCAATTTTCTCACTGCCATTATGTTGTTGTGGTGGATTTGGAATAATAACAGCTGGAATTGCTTATTATTTAGCAACCACAGAATTGAAAAAATTCTATGCAAATCCAGATGCCTATTCTAATCAAGACAGTATTTATACTGGAAAAATTATTGCTTTGGTAATTTTAATCATCAATGCATTGTACTTAATTTACACTGCTTATATGATTTACACTATTGGCTGGGACGTGCTGATGCAACAATCTGAAGAAATGATGAAAGACTATCAATAACAAAAAAAGGAGCGATATAATCACTCCTTTTTTTATGGTTAAAATTCTGAAGTTTAAAACTCAGATATTGTCTTTTTAATGATAGATATACAATCCATTAATTGCTCTTCGCTCATTACTAAAGGCGGTGCAAAACGGATGATATTTCCATGGGTTGGTTTTGCCAATAAACCATTGTCTCTTAATTTCATACAAATATCCCAAGCTGTAGAGCTTTCTTCTGTATCATTAATTAAAACAGCATTTAACAATCCTTTTCCTCTTACAGAAAGCACCAAATCACATTCTTTTGCAAATTCAGTTAATTCAGCTCTAAATATTTGCCCTAAAGCTTCAGCATTTTCCGCCAAGCTTTCTTCTTGAACAACTTCTAAAGCTGCAATAGCAACTGCTGCTGCAATTGGATTCCCTCCAAAAGTAGAACCATGATTTCCTGGCTGAATCACATTCATGATGTCATCATTTGCCAACACTCCAGAAACTGGATATGCGCCACCACTTAATGCTTTTCCTAATATTAAAATATCTGGTTTTACATTTTCGTGATCTACAGCTAACATTTTACCTGTTCTTGCAATTCCTGTTTGAACCTCATCAGCAATAAACAAAACATTGTGCTTTGCACACAATTCTTTTGCTGCAGTTAAATATCCTTCAGAAGGCACGTATACTCCGGCTTCACCTTGAATTGGTTCTACTAAGAATGCTGCAATGTTTGTATCACTTTCTAAAGCTTCTTGTAAAGCTTCTAAATTATTGTATTCTATTTTAATGAATCCGTTTGTAAACGGCCCAAAGTTTTTACGTGCTACTGGATCATTCGAAAATGAAATAATTGTCGTTGTTCTTCCATGAAAATTGTTTTCACACACGATAATCTGTGCTTCATTTTCTGCAATTCCTTTTACTTCATACGCCCATTTTCTAGCAATTTTCAAAGCCGTTTCTACAGCTTCTGCTCCAGTATTCATTGGTAATAATTTGTCAAAACCAAAAAGCTCTGATGCAAATTTCTCGTACTTACCAAGCATGTCATTATAAAATGCTCTAGAAGTTAATGTTAATGTTTGTGCTTGTTGCACCATTGCTCCAACAATTTTCGGATGACAATGCCCTTGGTTTACTGCAGAATATGCTGATAAAAAGTCGTAATACTTTTTTCCTTCAACATCCCACACATGCACACCTACACCTTTATTCAAAACCACTGGAAGTGGATGATAGTTGTGTGCTCCATACTTGTTTTCTAAATCGATCGCTTGCTGCGAAGTTAATTGGTCTAAAACAGCCATTTAAAAATAATTTTTAATTAATAAAAAACTATTCCTGTTTACCTTTATCCTTTCGAAAGAGTTCGAAAATTCAGCGTGGGAAAGAAATCATCCCTAAAGAGCTGCAAATTACAAATATTCAGTGGGGAATAAAATCTTATTCAGACATTTTTCCTGACAATGAAGACACCTGTAGTTCTAATCGTTTCATTTCTCTAATGATGGCGTTTTTATCCATTTGCATCCAAGCATATAATTTAATCATCACATTAAACACCATACAGATGACAATTCCTAAACCCCACTTTATCAATTCATTGGTCTCGGTCACATTAAAAAACTGTATAAAACAATAAATTAAAACCCCAAAGACTATCAAATTGATTATATTCATAATGGCAACGATCCAGCCAAGTTTTCCTTGAAAAATACCTACCACCATTCCCCAAAGACCCTGCTCATCTAAACCATCATAAAACTTTGATTCTTCTTGTGTCAACGTTTCCTTTATTAATTTGTCGATTTCTTCTATATTATTTTTCATTTTTGTTTAATTTAGGAATCATCATATACAGCGCAATTGATAATGATTCAGTTATTATTTATTTTTTACTTTTTGTTTTAATCGTTCTCTTGCATGAAACAGTCTTGATTTTGCTGTGCCTAGAGAAATATGTAGCATTTCACCTATTTGTTTAAGTGAATAATTTTCTAAGTAAAATAATCGAATTACTTGTTGTTGGTCTTGAGAAAGCTTGTCTATCTCATTTTTCAATACCGTTAATAAATGTTGCTGATTATCCTCTTTATCAACTATTATAATTTCTTTTGGAGATTCATTATAAAACGTTGTTCTTTTATTTTGCTCTCGTTTTGAAGCTCTAATCCAATCAATTGTTTTTCTGTTTACGATACTTATAGACCAACTCTTAAATTTATTTGGATCATTCAATTCGTGTAATTTTTTAAAAATCACCATCCAACTCTCTTGAGCAATATCTTTGGCTACATCTGCATCTTTACAAATCCAAAAGGAGAACTTACAGAATTGAACATGCCAACGTTTCACTAATAAACTTGCTGCTTCATTGTTTCCATTTTGGTACGCAATTACCAAATTGGCATCCTTATAATTTTTTGATTTTTTCATAACTGTGTTCATATCATAGACGAACAGAAAACAAAAAGGTTCATTTTAGTTTGAAGTTTTTTAAAGATAACTCATTAAACCATAAAATACAGTAAGACAATCAATATCTTTTCATAATTTTGCGAGCAATTAAATGAATCAAATGTCAAGAAAAGAGAGAAACAAATTTGTAAGAAGAGGTGAGGTTTTGGAATTAAAAATCGAAGACTATGCTTTTGGCGGAAAAGGTATTGCAAGAATTAGAAATGAACATGGAGAGTTTGTTGTTTTTGTACCAAATACTTTACCTGGACAATTGGTGAAAGCACAAGTTAAAAAATCTAGCAAGAGATATGCTGAATGTAATTTGATTGATGTACTTGAACATTCAGAGAATGAAATTGATGTTCCATATCAAGAAATTGCTGGCGCACCATATATTCAATTACCTATTGAGCAACAGCATGCTTATAAAAAAGAAAGTGCTTTAACGCTTTTTAAAAAGATTGGAAAAGTTGCCAATATAGAAGATGTATTTGATGAGTTTGTTACCTCTCCAAATGTTTTTCATTATCGTAATAAAATGGAATATGGTTTTTCTGCCATTGGTTATGATAAAGACAAAAAAACAGATGTTGATGAGTTTACATTAGGTTTTAAAAGACGTGGGACTTGGTGGATGGGTGAAAACCTAAACAACGACAGTGGTTTGTTTGACAAACAAATGGAAGATCATTTAAAATTGATTAGAACTTATTGTATAGAAACTGGTTTAGATCCATGGCATGGACCAAAAAAAGAAGGTTTCTTTAGATACTTAGTAGTTCGTAAATCATATAAAACAGATGAGTTATTATTTAATTTAGTTACTACATCTTATGATTTGCCTAAGTTCGACCTTCAAAAATTTGCAACATTTTTGGTTGAGTTGTTTGGTGAAAGAGTTGCAGGTTTATTACATACAATAAATGATGAAGTTGGAGATAGAACAATTGCTACATCTGGAAGCTTAGAATTGGTCTATGGAAAAGATAAAATTGTAGAAGAATTATTAGGATTAAACTTTGAAATTAGCATGAAAAGTTTCTTCCAAACCAATCCAAAATGTGCCGAAAAATTATACACCAAAGTTGTTGACTACGTGTTAGAAAACAAAGAAGCAGTAGACAATACTGTGGTTATGGATTTATTCTGTGGTACTGGTACTATTGGTCAAATTATAGCTTCTAAAAGCACAAATGCAAAAATTATTGGTGTAGATATCGTTGTTCAAGCAATTGAAGACGCTAAAGAAAACGCAAAAAGAAATAATATTGATGGTTTACAGTTTTATGCCGCAGATGTTGGTAAGTTCTTATCTGCTCATCCACAATACAAAGGAAAAATAAAAACCATTATTTTAGATCCTGCAAGAGCAGGAATTGCACCAAAAACTTTGCTAAAAATCATCGATTTAAATGCAGACAGAATGGTGTATGTTTCTTGTAACCCAGCAACACAGGCTAGAGATACAGAATTGTTAATGCAACATGGCTATACGATTAAAAAGATAAGTTTAGTAGATCAATTTCCACATACAGCCCATATAGAAACTGTGGTGCTGTTTGAAAAATAATCTAATAGTTTATTCGTTTATTTGTAAAACGTATACACACATTTAAAAAATGAATAAAAACATCCTATATATATTACTTTTCGCATTCGTTTTTAGTGCTTGCGAGAAAGATGACATCTGTTTATTGCCAACAACACCAAAACTAATTTTACGTTTTTACGATACTGCAGATCCAACGGAGTTTAAGAGTGTTGAGCGTTTATCTGTTTGGGCAAAAGAGAAAGACACGCTCTCTAGTTATATAAGTGTAACCTTAGATTCTATTGTAATTCCGTTAAACCCAAATACAAGTCAAACTATTTATAACCTTAAGAGAAATATTGTTGACGGAAATGATACTACGAACGAGTACAATCAACTAACAATTAATTATACAACAGAAGAGATATTTGTATCGCGTTCTTGTGGTTTTAAAACCATTTACAACAACGTAACAATTGTTTCTGATACTGGATGGATTCAATCTTTTACGCCAACTACGCTAACAACAATCGATAATGAAACAAAAGCTCATGTTAAAATATACCATTAGTTTACTCGTATTTATTGTGTCGTTTAGTGGGTATTCTCAAACTAAAGATTCAATCACAAATAAATCTCCTTACGGATTAAGATTAGGTATTGATATTAGCAAACCCATTATGGGAATGCTAGATTCTAATTCAAGCGGAATTGAATTTGTTGCCGATTATCGTATTTCTAAAAAATGGTTTATCGCAGGAGAATTTGGTACACAAGAAGAAAGAACTGTAGAAGATTATACTACATCGACATCAAATGGCTCGTTTTTTAAAATAGGATTTAATTATAATGCCTATCAGAATTGGCTAGATATGAATAACGAAATCTTTGTCGGTATGCGTTATGCAACAAGTATATTTGACCAAACATTAGACAGTTATAGAATTAATACAGGAAGCGATTATTTTACTTCAAATACAATTGCATCAACAAGCACTTCAACAGGTTTAAATGCACATTGGACCGAATTTGTGATGGGAATTAAGGTAGAAGCCTATAAAAATTTGTTTTTAGGATTTAGCTTTTCGTATAAAATTATGTTGAATTTAGAACACCCAGACAACTTCCAAACACTCTATGTACCAGGATTTAACAGAGTTTTTGACACCGAAACTGGCTTCGGTTTTAACTATACCATTTCGTACACAATTCCATTTGTTAATAAGTAATAGTTTGATTTCTCCTTGTTTTTGTTAACTTTATCTCCCTTTTATTAAAATTTATAAACAAATGAGTAAAGTACCTAGTGTAAATTTGGCTGATTTTTTATCAGGTGATGCAGAAAGAAAACAACAATTTATCAAAGAAATTGGACATGCTTACGAGAACATTGGTTTTGTAGCATTGAAAGGTCATTTTTTAGATGATGCCTTGGTAGATAATTTATATACTGAAATAAAAAACTTTTTCGATTTACCAGAAGAAGTAAAAGAATCATATGAAATTCCTGGCATTGGTGGCCAACGTGGTTACGTTTCTTTTGGAAAAGAAAGTGCGAAAGGGAAAAAAGAAGGAGATTTAAAAGAATTTTGGCATTTTGGTCAATATGTAGAAAACAATCCTGACTTAGAAGCTGAGTACCCTGCAAACGTTTCGGTAAAAGAATTGCCGAAATTTGATGAAGTTGGTAAGCAAACTTATAGAATGTTAGAAAAAACGGCAAAGTATGTTTTACGTTCTTTAGCATTACATTTAGGTTTAGAAGAAAGTTATTTTGACAACTACATCAAAAACGGAAATAGTATTCTTCGCCCAATCCATTATCCGCCAATCAAAACAGAGCCTAAAGGAGCAGAAAGAGCAGCAGCTCATGGAGACATTAACTTGATTACCTTATTAATGGGAGCTCAAGGAAGAGGTTTACAAGTGCAAGATAATGATGGTGTTTGGCATGATGCCATTGCACAACCAGACGAAATAATGATTAATGTTGGAGATATGTTGTCTAGGCATTCTAATAACAAATTAAAATCAACAATACATAGAGTTATAAATCCACCAAAAGAATTATGGGGAACTTCTCGATATTCAATTCCGTTTTTTATGCATCCAATTAGTGAAATGAAATTAGATGTACTAGAAAGCTGTATTGATGAGAACAATCCAAAACAATTTGAGGACATTACAGCTGGCGATTTTTTAAATGAACGTTTAAGAGAACTAGGGTTAATTAAATAGGGAGTAATTGAACTCGTTTTCAAATGGCAAAGAAAAAAATTGGTAGTTTTTCAGATTTAGGAGGTTTCGTTTTTTCTACAGATGATAAATTTGACCCATCATCAGAAGAAAAAACGGAAACCCTTCCGAATCAGCAACAGCATTTAGAAGCACATTTTTCTAATAAAGGTCGTGGAGGAAAAACAGTCACAGTAATTAAAGGTTTTGAAGGTACAGATGAAGCTCTAAAAACGCTAAGCAAAAGTTTAAAGACTAAATGCGGAGTTGGTGGTAGTATCAAAGATGGAGAAATTATTATTCAAGGTAATTATAGAGACAAGATAATTGAGCTTCTAAAGAAGGATAATTACAATGTAAAACGCGTTGGCGGATAGCATTAAATGTTAAAGTAAAGTAACTTAAAAATAAATCAAACTTAGCTTCGTTTTTTTAGTATGAACACTTCTATTTTACACATTACAAACGGCGACAGCACTACAAATTATTTGCAGAAACTAAATATTCAAGGAGATTTTATCACTTGGAGAGAAATGCTGTGTGAAGGAAAAACAGAAGTAAACGTTGGTAGTGAACATTTTTGGAAATCTAGATTCGTTTTTTTAAAAGAATCATACCGAATCACAAAAAAGCAATTCATCGATTTAACTTTAAAGGAATACAGGAATTTGTGTAATCAAAAAACACAAGAAGAAATTGTTCTTTGGTTTGAGCATGATTTGTTTTGTCAGGTAAATATGTTAGCGGTAATTAGCTGGTTAAAACGCTACCGAAAAGGGAGAGCAATCTCTTTGGTGTGTAGTGGTTCTATTGAAGGAACAAATAAACTATTTGGACTTTCTCAATTATCAGAAAAGCAAATTCGAAATCATTACAAAAACAAAATAGAATTAACTCAAGATGATATTGAGTATGCAGATTATGTTTGGCAGCTGTATTGCTCTAATAATCCAATTCAATTACAAAACGTATATCAATACCAACCAAGTGAAACATTTAAATACTTAACAGATAGCTTATTATCACATCTGCAAAGATTCCCTTCTTTAGGAAATGGTTTAAATGCTGTAGAAAACAATATCTTAACAATAGCTTCTAAAAACGATTTTAGCACCAAAAATAAATTAGTTGGAGCCATTTTACAAAGTGAAGATCACTATGGTTTTGGAGACCTACAATACTTTAAAAAAGTAGAAGATTTAAAGCATTTATTTCATTCTTTCTCTCCTGTAGAACTAAATAAAACGGGGAAAAAAGTACAACAACAAATTTTAAACGCTTATGCCGATGTTAGAAATGATTTCTCTTTTTTAGGCGGCGCAAAAAAATATAATTTCTTATACGATAACTCAACACAAAAGTTATTGCAAATAACCTCTTTATGATAAAAGAATCAGAGCTCATCTTAAATCAAGATGGAAGTGTATATCACTTAAACTTAAAACCAGAAAACATTGCAACTGACATTATTTTTGTCGGTGACCAAGATAGAGTCGATAAAATAACAAGCCATTTTGAATCTGTTGAATTCACAACTCAAAAACGTGAATTTAAAACTTCAACAGGAATTTATAAAGGCAAAAGAATTTCTGTAATATCAACTGGAATTGGACCAGACAACATAGACATTGTTATCAATGAATTAGACGCTTTGGTTAATATTGATTTAGAAACTAGAACGATTAAACCAAATCATACAGCTTTAAATATTGTAAGAGTTGGTACTTCTGGTTCTCTACAAGAAGATATTCCTGTAAATAGCTTTTTAATGAGTACGTATGGGCTAGATTTAAATGGCATGATGCTATCGTATCAAGTAGATGACATTTCTCATCCTGAAACAGAAAAAGCGTTTATTGAACACACCAATTGGTCTGCGAAAAAATGCCACCCAATAATTATTGCAAACAGCAAGGAGCTGGAAGCTAAAATGTCTTCAGAAAAAGTTTATAAAGGAATGACAGCAACTGCTGGAGGTTTTTATGGACCACAAGGTCGTGTATTGCGTTTGGCTCTGCAAGATGCTGACATAAATTCTAAAATTGATAGTTTCAATTACAACGGAATTCGTGTTACGAATTTAGAAATGGAAACCTCTGCGATTTATGGATTGTCTAAATTATTAGGACATCATGCGTGTTCTATGAATGCAATTATTGCAAATAGAGCAAACGGAACTTTTAGTGAAGATTACCAAAAAGTAGTTGAAGATTTAATACTCTATACATTAGATAAATTGGCTGAATAAATGACTAACCTTACCATTGGTGGCGTACCAGAACATTTTAATTATCCTTGGTACTTAACGTTAAAAAACAAAGAATATACCAAAGACAACATAAATTTACGTTGGAAAGATTTTCCTGGCGGAACTGGGCAAATGGCAGCTGCATTAAGAAATGGTGATATAGACATTGCTATTATTCTTACCGAAGGAATCATCAAAGACATTGGAGAAGGAAATCCATCTAAAATTGTACAAACTTTTGTAAAGAGCCCGTTAATTTGGGGGATTCACGTTGGATATAACTCATCATTTAATACTGTAGAAGATTTAGAATATGCAACTATTGCCATAAGCAGGTATGGTTCTGGATCTCATTTAATGGCGATTGTAAATGCCTACAACAATGGTTGGAATATCAACACACTAAAATTCAAAGTAGTTGGAGATTTACAAGGCGGAATTGATGCATTATCCAATGAAGAAGCAGATTATTTTATGTGGGAGCATTTCACCACAAAACCACTGGTAGATAATCAAATATTTAGAAGAATTGAGGATTGCCCAACTCCTTGGCCGTGTTTTGTAATTGCTGTAAGAAATGAAGTTTTAGAAAAAAATCCAACAGAAATTAGAGCAGTATTAAATACTATTAATAAGCGTACTAGAAACTTTAAAGAAACACCAGAAATTGATAAAGTACTAGCTCACAGATACGAACAACAGTTAGAAGATATTCAACAATGGTTGTCAATTACAGAATGGGAAAATAAAAACCCAATGTCAGAAAAATTAATTGACGAGATACAAAATAAAATGATTGACTACGGCGTTATAGATTCCAAGGCAGATGCTAGTAAGTTCATTAAAAATATGTACATTTAAACTTTTAATAGTATCTCGATATGAAAAAAGTAGTATTTATTGCAATTTGTACATTAGGAACTCTTAGTATTACCTCTTGCCGAAGCACTTCAGCTAGTTGTGGCTTGGCAAACAACACAAAAAAAACTAAGCAAACTCAACAAAACTTTCAGCAAACAACAGTCGTTGCATTAGCAACTGTTAAGTAGTTGACTGTCTTATTCAAATTCAATGAATCCGCTTTTATAGCGGATTTTTTTTGTGCTTACCAATTAATGACTGTTTTATCAAGTTGAGTAAGAATAGCATTGGTTTTAGAAAAATGCTTACTTCCAAACCAACCTCTCCAAGCTCCTAGCGGAGAAGGATGTACTGTAGTGAGAATATGATGTTTTGAAGCATTAACAATGTTTCCTTTCTTTTCTGCAAACTTCCCCCAAAGTAGAAAAACTACATTTTCTTTTTGAGCAGAAATTTGGGTAATTACGGCATCAGTAAATTGCTCCCAACCTTGTTTTTGATGACTTCCTGCTTCACTTCCTCTTACAGTTAAGGTTGCGTTTAATAATAACACTCCTTGTTTTGCCCAAGAAGACAAGTCTCCAGAAACAGGAGGGCTTTTTTCCACATCAGTTTTTAATTCTTTAAAAATATTTACCAAAGATGGTGGATATTTAATTCCGTCTTGCACAGAAAAGCACAAGCCATTTGCCTGCCCAACTCCATGATACGGATCTTGTCCAATAATCACCACTTTTAAGTCGTTAAAAGAGCAGGCATTAAAAGCAGCAAAAATAGCTGTTTCTTCAGGGTAACAAGTATGATTCTTGTATTCTGATTTTACAAATTCTGTTAAATCTTTAAAATACGATTTCTCAAATTCTGGTTGTAAAATATTTTTCCAAGAATCCGATATATTTAGCTGCATACTTTCTTATTTTTGTCAGAAATCAAAGATAGTATTTTGGCAAAAAACATTTCAGAAAAAACAGTACAAGATTTAGAGTTTACTACCGTATTAGAACATGTAGCAGAATCCTGTATTTCTGAATTAGGAAAAGAGCAAGTTTTGGCCATCAAGCCCATTCAAAAAACAGAAGACTTACAGCAAGAATTGAGCTTGGTAAATGAATTCCTTTCTTCATTTATAAGTGAAAATAAAGTTCCAAACCACAGTTTTGAAAACATTTCTAAAGAAATATTTACGCTAAATATTGAGAATAGTTTTTTAGAAGCATCGGCTTTTATAAAAATCTCTACGGTTTCTGAAACGGTAAATGAATTACTGAAGTTCTTCAAAAAGTTTGAAGCATATTTCCCTACAATACATCATATCAGTCAAGAAATTGAGTTTACAACTGTTATTATTGATGCGATTTCAAAAATCATAACTTCTTATGGAGAAGTTTCTAATAGTGCGTCTCCAACACTAAAAACCCTTCGAAAGGAGATTAATAAAATTCGAGGAAAAATTGGTGAAAGTTTCACTAGAGATTTAAGCAAATATGCAGCTGCTGGTTATTTGGATGATATTAGAGAGTCTGTGATAGACAATCATCGTGTATTAGCCGTACTTGCAATGCATAGACGTAAAGTTAAAGGGAATTTCTTAGGATCTTCTAAGACTGGAAACATCGTTTATATTGCACCACAGGCAACCTTAAATTACGATAGAGAATTACAAAACTTAACCTACGAAGAGCAACAAGAAGTAACTAGAATTTTAAAAGAACTAGCCGCTACCATTAGACCATTTGTACCATTACTTCACTCCTATTTAAGTTATCTAACACATTTAGATTGTATTGCTGCAAAAGCGAAATATGCACGAGATATTAATGCTATTCTTCCTACAATTTCTAAAGAGAAGAAAATTGATTTTATCAATGCCTATCATCCAATATTGTGGAAAAACAATCAATCAAAAAATATAGAAACGATTCCGCAATCCATAACACTAAATAAACAACAACAAATCATTGTAATTTCTGGTCCAAATGCAGGTGGAAAAAGTATCACCTTAAAAACCATTGGTTTATTACAAATAATGCTGCAAAGTGGATTATTAATTCCGGTTGATGAACGTAGCGAAACTTATATTTTCGATACGATACTAACAGACATCGGAGATAATCAATCTATTGAAAACCAATTAAGCACATATAGCTATCGGTTAAAAAACATGCGTTATTTCTTACGTAAGTGTAATGAAAATACCTTGTTTTTAATTGACGAATTCGGAACGGGTTCTGATCCTGAATTAGGAGGTGCTTTGGCAGAGATTTTCTTAGAAGAATTTTACAGTAAAAAAGCATTCGGAATTATCACTACACATTATTCCAATTTAAAAGTATTGGCAAACGAATTGGAGAATGTGACCAATGCCAATATGCAATTTAACGAACGAACATTAGAGCCCTTGTACAAATTGTTTGTTGGACAAGCAGGAAGTTCGTTTACTTTTGAAGTAGCTCAAAAAAATGGGATTCCGTATAGCTTAATTAATCAAGCAAAAAAACGTGTAGAAACCGAAAAAATTCGTCTTGACAAAACCATTTCTAAACTGCAAAAAGAACGTAACCGTTTGCAAAAGAATTCTGACAGTCTAGAAAAACAAAAAACAAAAGGCCAAGAACATATAGATAGTTTAGCAGAGAAAGAGCAAAAAGTACAAGACAAGTTATCTGGTTTTCAAGAATTGTATGATAGCAATCAAAAAATGTTATCGATTGGTAGAAAAGTAAATGAGCTATTAAACCATTACCTACAAACCAATAATAAAAAGCAATTAAATACCGAATTACAAAAATGGATTGCTTCTGAAAAAACCAAGCACTTAAAGAAAAACCCTCCCAAACCGAAAACCAAAACCGAAAAGAAGACGGCTAAAGTTGTAGCAGAAAAGAAACAAGAGGTTATTCAGCAAATAGAAAAAGAAGTCTTACAAAAAGTAGTTGAAGTTCGGAAAGAAAAGAAAGTTGAGGAAAAAAAAGAAGCAACCGCAAAAGCTAATTATAGCTACAAAATGAACGATAGAGTTCGTTTAATTGATGGGAATGCTGTTGGAACTATTGACAAAATAGAAAAGAAAAACGTTTTTATCAATTATGGAATTTTTACAACCAAAGCCAAAATTGAACAAATAGAACTGGTAGAAAAAGCAAAGAAATAAAAGGGTTATAAAGTCACAAAAATGAATAATTTGATTTCAGGTTTTTTTACGAAAGCAGGTCGTTTTTCTGAAGAAGAATTAGTGCTTCTTGAAGATGAACTACAGTTTAGGACTTTAAAAAAAGAGGAAATTTTACTTGACAAAGGTGAAATTTGTGCTTCTTTGAGTTTTATCATTAGCGGAGCATTGTATCAATATAAAATTGATTCTGAACTCAACAAGAACGTAATTGACTTAAATGTAACCAACGATTGGGTTATCAACCATAAAAGCTTCACCACTCAAAAACCTTCAGAATACACCATTCAAGCTTATGAAGAAAGTACTATTTGTCTATTATCAGTAGAATCTATTCATCGGTTAATTGCCAAATCACAGTCTTTTCTTCAAATGGGTAAAATTTTAGAAGCATCCATTTCTAGAATTGATTTTTTTGACAACAATAATACACCAGACGAGAAGTACCAATACATTTTAGAAAACAATCCTGAAATTATTCAGAGATTCCCGCAAAAACTCATTGCATCTTACCTAAAAATAACACCCGAAACATTAAGTAGAGTTCGAAATCGTTTTTCTAAATTATAAGTAATTTCTTGATTCCGATCAAGTGTTCACTTCCTACATATAACTGACCTTTGTTTTTTTAATTTAAGAAAATAACAATGGAAAAACACTTTTACAAAAGCAGCGGAATTTCACTCATCACTGGATCTTTATTAATTATTGCAACCATGGGTTTACATCCTGCTGGAGGCAGTATTGAATATATTATTAAAATTACCAAATCAATCATGTTTACACATGCATTGGCTATATTCTCATTGCCAATATTGTTCTTTGGTTTTTACGGACTTACCAGTAAACTTTTAGACAAATGGAAATTCGCAAAACTTGCCCTATGTATAATGGGATTAGGATTGATAGCGGCCATGTTTGCAGCCTTAATAAATGGCCTAACACTACCCTACTTTTTAGGTAAATATGAAAATAACATTACAGAAAATGTCGACACACTAAAATTAATCATCAATTATGGTTTTGCGATAAATAAACCATTGGATTATATTTTTATTGCTGCAACTTGTATCGCTATCACCATATATTCATTACTGATTGTCTCTTCGAGTAAACTTCCAAAATGGATTGGTTATGTTGGAGTTTCATTAATTATTTTTGCTATTACTGGGCTACTTACCGGTTTTGTATTTACAAATTTAATAGGTTTTCAACTCTTTATTTTTGGAATTGCTACTTGGTTTTTAGCAATAGGGGTTTTACTAATCAAATCTAAATAGCATTTCTATGCCTACAGAAAAAATTAAACAGGCCTACGATGATTTGGCAGATAGTTATAATCTCTTAATTGACCATAAGCCACACAATGCTTATTATGACAGACCAAACACATTAAGTTTGCTACCAGATGTTGCAGGGAAATCTATTTTTGATGCTGCTTGCGGCCCTGGAAAATATGCTGAAATCTTACTTTCTAAAGGAGCTGTTATTACTGGCTGTGATATCAGTCCAAAAATGATAGCACATGCAAAAAAAAGAAACAAAGGAGCTGGTGACTTTTTTGTGCACGATTTAAGTTTGCCCTTAAAACAGCTCAAAGAGAGCTCTTTTGATATTGTTTTGTGTGCCTTGGCAATGCATTATCTAGAGGACTGGAACGCAACAATTCAAGAATTTCATCGCCTTTTAAAACCAAACGGTTGTTTAGTCATTTCTATTGAACATCCATTTTTTGAATACAATTATTTTAAATCAACTCAATACTTTACTATAGAACCGGTTAATTGTACTTGGTCAGGTTTTGGAAAACCCTTAAAAATGCATAGTTATAGAAGGCCGCTTCAAGAGTGTATAAGTCCATTAACAAATAATGGTTTTTATATTGATCAGTTAATTGAACCTAAACCCATTAAAGAATTTGAAAAATTAGACCCAAAACATTATAAAGAACTAAATGAGTTCCCTGCATTTATGTGTATTAGCGCTATCAGAAAACCAGAAAAAAGATGGTAATTCATAGAAATAGGATTTCATCATGTTGGAAACTCTATATTAAAGTTTTAACTTCGCTAGCTTCTGAAATAAGTCATATAAAAAGAGACTCATTCTTCATTAACTAAGCATATTATAATTTGGAATCACTTAAACAGTACTTGAATGCAATATCTCCCCTGTCTGAGGAAACATGGAAAGAAATATCAGTTCTTTTTAAACCTAAAACGTTATCAGCTAAAGAGTATTTTGTAGAAGAATACAAACGGGCAACAGAAATTGCTTTTCTTGAAGAAGGATGTGTAAGGGCTTTTTTCACTAACAGTGAAGCCAAAGAATATAATAAACAATTCTTTGTAGCTCCTAGTTTAATTGGTGCTTATACATCTCTTTTAACCAAAGAGAAAAATTTAATTCCACAACAAGCACTAACAGAATGTAAAATTTGGGTTGTAAATTTTAGTGATCTTGAAATTAGATATTCCAAATTTCATGACTTGGAACGACTAGGAAGAAAAGTTGCTGAATTTTATTTTTTAGAAAAAGAAAGAAAAGAGATAGAAATGGCGCTTCAAGATGCGACAGAACGTTATTTAAAGTTCAGACATCAATTTCCTTCATTAGAACAATTAATTCCACAATACCATATTGCATCATATTTAGGTATTTCTGCAACTCAACTTAGTAGACTTAGAAATAAACTTAGTAAAAAAATCGAGTGAGTACTTCTTTACCTATGTAAACGAAAACTTATTTGATACTATCGATATTTGTCCCTCAAAAAAACAAAGAGATGATACACAACGGACTAGGGTTGAATAATATGAAGCTCCTTTTTCTAGACAACTCTCACAACACCCCTAAGCCCTTGTTACTAAGCTAACTACCTTAAGCTTCCTGTACAAAATTCAGAATAAATGATTCAGTACTAGAAAACCCCATATTACACAGTGGTATAATAGGGTTGTAATATTCTTCTTTTAAAGAAAAAATTATTTTTTGTAATATTAGTATTACTAGAGCCACTAACATGAATAGAAAACAGAACTAGGTCATCAATTTACAATAGGTTCTGTAAAAAACTCAAACAACAAACCATGAAAAATAGTATATCAATTTGCATTGTTTTATTAATAACAAACTTAACAATAGCACAAACTGAAAAAAGCACCTATAAAGTTGTTGCAGGAGAATTCGAAAAAAATTATAATGCGGGTAGTTTTGAAGCTATTTTTTCTATGTTTTCAAGTAACATGAAAATAGCAGTGCCATTAGATAAATTTGCGCCATTTTTAACCAATTTGAAATCACAAGTTGGAAAGATTACCAAGCGAGAATTTATAAGTTATAAAAATGGAACTGTTGCTGTGTATAAAACAACCTTTGAACGCGCCACATACGCCCTGAATCTTTCAATTGACAACAATTCAAAGATCAATGGTTTTGCTGTAACTCCTTTTAAAGATGAGACTTTACCAAAAATGGAAAGAAACAAAACACAATTGATACTTCCTTTTAAAGAGGAATGGAGTGTTTTTTGGGGTGGCGATACAAAAAAATTGAATTACCATGTGGTTAGTCAAGCTGAAAAAAACGCTTTTGATTTTGTGATTAGAGATGAAAAGGGAAATTCTTTTAAAACCAATGGACAAACCAATGAAGATTATTATGCATTTGGAAAAGAATTAATTGCACCTGCTGATGGTGAAATTGTATTGGTTGTTGATGGTATAAAAGACAATACTCCTGGTGAATTAAACCCTGCTTATGTTCCTGGAAATACAGTGATTATAAAGACTGCAAATAATGAATATCTATTCTTTGCTCATTTTAAACAGCATTCTATTAAAGTAAAACAAGGACAAAAAGTAAAACAAGGAGCTCTTTTAGGGCTTTGTGGAAATTCAGGAAATTCTTCTGAACCACATTTACATTTTCACATTCAGAATGTAGAAAATGTAAATACAGCAACCGGTGTTAAATGTTACTTTGATACAATTGTAGTTGATGGTGCATTGAAAAAAGATTATTCACCGATTAAAGGAGAAAGAATCAAAGCAAATAAATAAGTATAGCCAACAACACAAATAAAAAGCATACGAAGCGCAAGTCAATAGAACTTGCGCTTTTTTTATGCAAGTAATTCTTAACTAGAGCAATCAGCAATACATCTCTAACACTCATCATTTTACGAACAAAAAACCTTCTTAAAAAAAAGAAAACATATAGTCTTTAATCTATTAAATAACAGTACTTTTGCACTCGAATTTGTAAAATCAGTACATGAAACGTATTAAGGAATATAAAAAGCTTTTTAATGTAGAAGGCGCTATCGATTTAAAGGAATTGAAAACTTCTTATAGAGGATTGGTAAAAAAATGGCACCCAGATAAATTTTTGGAAGAAGATTTAAAAGCTGTTGCAGAGATAGAAAGCACTAAGATTATTGATGGATATCATTTTTTAGTAAGTATTGCTCCAGAAACCAAAGAAGCAAACTTAGATGCTTATAAAACTACTATTACAGAGTTTCAAGTTGCAGATTGGCATCACAAGAGCATGTTATTAGAAGTTACTTTTACAGATGGTAACACCTATGAATATTTCGGTGTAAGCCGTATTCTTTTTGGAAAATTTGTAAATTCAAAATCGATGAATAACTTCGGAAAAAGAAAAATTTTCAATTCTTTTACCTATAGAAAATCTAAGAAAGCAGCCGTTACGGCATAACAATACTAAATTTGGTGGATTTTTTAAAAGTCCACCTTTTTTTTATCATAAAAGCATTCGCTTTTATCATTTTAAGCTACAACTTTCGTTGTAGCTTTTTTATTTTTAAAAAAAATCCATTTTCGGTGTCATATTTTTTAAAAGCCTGTCACTAAAAGAATAGAGATACATAAAAAACAGGTGTCATTAAACTTTATCAATATGGAAAATACTAAAAAATTAAAACAGTTTTTAAGCAATACAATAATCATCAATAGCCTTGTTTGGGCAACCGTAATGATTGCTTCTTATTTTATCTTAGGAGAAAACTACCAAAAAATCAACTATATTTTATTGAGTGGCTTTTTTATCGAGTTTTTAAGAATCAATTCGGAAAAAAACAAATTGAATACCACAACATCAAAAAAAAACTAACGAAATAATTTTTTTTTGATATCTTTAAATGCATGGTTAATTCACCTATTATTTTTGATCAACTCCTAAAAGAGAACACCCATAAAATTTACAGAATTTGTAGAATTTATGCAGCTTCTCCTATAGAACCCCAAGACTTATTTCAAGAAGTAATTTTTCAGATTTGGAAATCACTTCCCAATTTTAAAGGAAATTCTACTATTGATACCTGGGTCTATAGAATTGCGCTAAATGTCTGCTTACGTTCTAAAATGAAACTAGACAAGAGTAATCAGAAAACAGCACGGATTGATGCCATTCATTATACACCTGTAACAGAAACTATTGATCCTTTTGAAGAAGAGAAATTCACTTATTTGAAAGAGTGTATTGCTACTTTAAATGATAGTGACACGTCTATTATTGTATTGTATTTAGATGAATTGTCTTACAAACAGATTGCAGAAATTACAGGGTTATCAGAAAATAACATTGCCGTAAAAATGAAAAGAATACGAAAAAAATTGTTTGAATGTATTACACCAAAAATGAATTAGCATGTTAGAACAAGAACTAAAAAACATTTGGAAGAATTCTTCAAAATCAGCTCAAATAAGCATAGAAACGGACCTATTGGTACAAGAGTTTGACACAAAAATGAACACCATACAAAAGAATATCAGAAAAAGAGATGTAAGAGAGATCTCTGCTTCTGTATTTGGCATCCTCCTTTTTAGTTTTTTGGCCTATGAAATTCCGTTTCCAATTACCAAATTCTCATGTTTCTTATCTATTCTATGGTTTGTTTATGTGATTTATAAATTTAGAAAATCGAATCAACAAAACTCTTCTGAGAATCTTTCATTACCACTTAGAGAACAACTAGAACATAAAAAACAGCTATTGCAGCACCAAATAAAGCTTTTAAATTCTGCAGGCTATTGGTATGCTGCCCCTTCTTTTATTACCAACTTTATATTTATTTTCGGATTAGAAAATCCAGCAGATTATAATTGGAAAAACCTAATAGCAGAAAACTTACTTCCATTATCGGTTAACGCTAAAGTAGGGACTATAATCGGCCTTGGATTCTTTTACCTGCTTATTGGATGGGTCCATAAAATTGCTGCAAAAAAAGAAGTACAACCCATTTTAAAAAATATTGAGATTATTCAACAACAATTAATAACCTCTGGTGAACATAGAAAAAACAAAGAATAACTAACTATATATCAACTAAGTAGTAATATCATTGGTTTTTATTTAGTAAATTACAGGTGCTTTTTATCGTGGTTAATTAAAAATGACACATTATGAATACGGAATTTAAGGTAGCATCTGCACAACTTTCACCTATTTTTTTAAACAAAGAAAAAACAGTAGAAAAAGCTTGCAAAGCAATTTTAGAAGCCGGAAAAAATGGCGCGAAATTAATTGTTTTTCCAGAAGCATTTATTTCTGGATATCCAGATTGGGTTTGGCTTATTCCTAATAGCAAAGGGTCCGATTTAAATGAATTGTATTTAAAACTTGTTGAGAATGCCGTTTCGATTCCTGATGATAGCACCAATAAACTTTGTAAAGCAGCTAAATCAGCTAACATAAATGTTATAATTGGTATTCATGAGCGCAATAGTGAAACCAGTAGTGCAAGCTTATTCAATAGTTTGCTTTTTATTGATGATAAAGGATTAATTCTGGGTAAACACAGAAAGCTTATTCCAACTGGAGGTGAACGTCTTATTTGGTCTCAAGGAGATGGCACCTCACTTCGCTCTTATGATACTACAGCTGGAAAAATTGCAGGATTAATTTGTTGGGAAAACTTTATGCCATTGGCAAGAAATGCAATCTATGAATTTGGTACACAAATTTTAGCGGCTCCAACTTGGGATAAAAGTTTAAATTGGCTTCAATCAATGCAACATACTGCAAGAGAAGGCGGACTGTTTATAATAACTTCTTGTATGCCTTTAAAAATGGATGACATTCCTGATAAACATGAGTTTAAAAAACTGTATCCAAAAGGAAGAGAATGGATCAATGATGGAAATAGCGTTATAATTGGACCAAACGGAAAAATTATTGCTGGTCCATTAGAGAAAAAAGAAGGCATTTTATATGCAGATATTAATCTTCAAGAAATAATTAAAGCTAAGCGAATGTTTGATGTTGTTGGACATTACTCAAGACCTGATGTTTTTTCTTTCGATGTAAAGAGTAAAGTAAATAAAAATCAGAAATAGATACTATTCTAGCCCTTTCATTTCTTCATCATAAAACTGCCCTGCTTTGTCCATTAAGTCAGCTAATTCTGCGGCAACATCTTCTTCATTTTCTCCAGTTAAATCTTCGTACCATTCAACAGAATCGTCTCTTAAATTAATTAAAAAACGTGGATAATCTGTGTGTAACACAA
>Ga0209292_1000385_pt1 | contig 59107 bp, 51 predicted proteins | sample GOMGulsemesocosm_2_FD_184634 | JGI IMG/M metagenome (GOLD analysis project Ga0209292, IMG submission 184634) | Methane-oxidizing microbial communities from mesocosms in the Gulf of Mexico - GOM9C Gulf of Mexico (SPAdes) (version 2) | ecosystem: Environmental > Aquatic > Marine > Cold seeps... | reverse complement strand
CCTTTTACTGGCCAGGACAGCTTTCGTTTTAATGCACTTAAGCCATTAAGGTTTACCGTTTGCTTACTTAATTTTGCTATGCGCGCTAACGCGGCTACTAAGCTTTGTTCTTCATTCTCTAATTTTACTAATTTTTGCTTGCTGTTAAGTAGTTTTTTCTTAAGTGCAACAATGGTTTTATTCCGTTGTTTTTTATTCTTTTCAAAAGCTAATTTTTGCTGTTCTTGTTTACTTTTTAGCTGTTGAAATTGTTGCTGTTGCTCTTGTTGCTCAATCACCACATCTGTGAGCTTAGCTATTGTTTTTTGGTAATGGGTTATTTCTTTAATACGTGCATCATTGAGATATTGATAATAGGTTACTGTACGCTGTACTTTAGCTGGATTTTGTTGGTTGAATATTAGCTTTAAATAATCATGATGACCGGTGGAGTATGCAGCTCGCAATTGTTTGGCAAGAATAAGCTCTTGCTGTTTTTTTTCTTTATTTATTTGTTGCTGCTGCAGCTTTAGTGATTGTATCCTTTCTTGGTTTGTATGTAATTGCTGCTGAGTTTTATTGAGGGCTTTAGCGATGTTAGCAATGGCTAAATCATCAGACTTTAGTTGTTGAGTCAGCTTTTTTCTTTGGCTATCAACTTGTTTAATTGATGTTTTTTGTTTTGATATTGCGCGTTTAACATCGATAAGTTGTTGATCAGTTTTTTGGTCGTTTTTTTGCTCAGCTTGAGCGTAAAGCTTTGGTATAAATAGGGTAATGAAAAGTATGCTCAAGATCATCAAGTGACGGCTCGATGATCGTTGAACAAATGATGAATGACTTATTTTCATTTACTACACATAGTTGTTATTAAACTTTTAATTCGATTTACGTTAGCGTCATTAAGTTTGAACCTGTCATTTCATCAGGCTGCTCAAGTGCCATTAAATTTAAGATTGTTGGTGACAAATCGCTTAATGCCCCATCTGCAACAGGTATTGCTTTTCGGCCAACATAAATAAGCGGTACAGGCTCACAAGTATGGGCAGTATGTGCTTGTCCTGAAACATTATCAACCATTTGCTCTGCGTTACCATGATCCGCGGTGATCAAACATTCACCGCCTGTTTTTTCTAATGCGTCAACGACTCTACCAATACAATGATCTACTGCTTCACAGGCTTTAACTGCGGCATCAAATTTACCTGTGTGGCCAACCATATCCCCATTAGGATAATTACAAACAATAAAATCATGCTTGCCGCTTTCAATGGCATCAACCAATTTATCTGTTAATAATGTTGAGTTCATTTCTGGCTGTAAATCGTAAGTAGCAACTTGTGGAGATGGCACTAAAATACGCTCTTCCCCAGTAAATAATGCTTCTTTACCGCCACTAAAAAAGAAAGTGACATGAGCATATTTTTCAGTTTCAGAAATTCTTAACTGAGTTTTATTCTGTTTTTCTAACCATTCACCTAGTACATTATTTAATGGGGTTGGTGGATAAGCACAATGAGCATCAATATCGGCTGAATATTGCGTCAACATAACAAAATCAGCTAATTTTGGCGTTTTATTACGGGTAAAGTCAGAGAAGTTTTGTTCGGTAAATGTGCAGGTGAATTGACGTGCGCGATCTGCTCTGAAATTCATATAAATAACCGCATCACCATCATTAATACTAATGACTTCTCCATCGGCTTTGGTTATGGCACTGGCTTTAACAAACTCATCATTTTCATCACGTTGATAGGCGGCATTTAAAGCGTCAATCGCAGTTGGATACTGATATTCACCACGACCTTCAACCATTAAATCATATGCAGACTCAACTCTATCCCAGCGTTGATCTCTATCCATAGCGTAATAACGACCAATTACTGAGGCTACTTGCCCACAGCCTAGTTGTTCGAATTTCTCTTGGACTTTTATTAATGAGGCTTTTGCACTTCGTGGTGGAGTATCTCTACCATCTAGAAAAGCATGCAAATATATTTTAGTGGCGCCGCGCTCTTTGGCTAACTCAATCATGGCAAAGATATGTTCTTCATGACTGTGCACTCCGCCGGGAGACATTAAACCGCAGATATGAACAGCTTTATCTTGAGTTACCGCTTTATCTACCGCATCACATAAGGTAGCGTTTTTCTTAAACTCGCCTTCAGCTATCGCTTTGGTGATGCGAGTAAAGTCTTGATAAACAATTCGGCCAGCACCTAAATTAACGTGACCAACTTCTGAATTACCCATTTGACCATCAGGTAGACCAACAGCCATGCCCGAAGTCTGAATTAGCATGTTGGGGAATCGAGTCATTAAATCGTCGATAACAGGAGTCTTAGCATGAAAAATAGCATTATCTTGCTGGTTTTTGCTATAGCCCCAGCCATCTAGAATAATAAGCACCGTCGATTTTTTATGAGACATCTGTCTTCCTGTCAAAAGAGTAAAATAAATTGCGATAGGAAGTATATTAAATTTATCGGAGAAATACTTATCTAATACTAGATAAAAATGTTCTATATAAATGCTAAGAATTTACAAACGGCTGGTTCACTCAAGTATTTATGCTCTAAAAACAAGGAATGTCACAATTACCCTGTAAAAAACGTCAGCAATCTGTATACTGTCGACAAATTTTTTCTATCATAACACTGTGAAATTTTATGGAACAATTTACAACGTTTTTATCTGCACATCCGATGTTAAGTGCAGCATGGGTAGGTATTTTTATTGCGATTATCGTGATTAGTATTCGCATAAAAATGTCGCCAATCAAGCAACTGAATACTCAAGAAATGACATTTTTAGTAAATAAAGAAGATGGCTTGGTATTAGATATTCGTACTGAAAAAGAATACCGTGCTAGTCATATTCTTGATGCAAAACATATCACTACTGAAAAAGTTAATAATAATGACTTTGCCAACCTTGAAAAGCATAAAGATAAACCCATCATTGTAGTATGCGTTGCTGGTATCACTGCTTCAAAGGTAGCTAACCAGTTATTAAAAGCTGGCTTTAGTAAAGTGAGCTTATTAAAAGGCGGTATGAACGCTTGGACGGGTGCAGGTTTACCTGTTGTGAAAAAGTAATATCAAATAAGCAACAAATAAGCATCAAGTAAGCACTAAATAAAGTAGTAGGTTTGTAATGGCTGTAGATATATATACCAAAGTAACTTGTCCATATTGTATGAGAGCAAAGGCATTGTTAGCTCAAAAAAAAGTGAGTTACCAAGAAATTAAAATTGATAATGACACTACGTTAAGAAGTGAAATGATTGAACGTAGCAATGGTAGCTTTACTGTGCCACAAATATTCGTCAATGAGACTCATGTTGGTGGTTGTGATGAGTTATATGCTTTACATGCTCAAAATCGCTTAGATGCTTTACTAACAGAGCAGCAAGCAGAATAAAGAACAAAGTAAGATGAAATTTAGAAACTTGCTAGCAGAACTAAGCAAGTTAACCAATTAATAACATGCACATGCATGACGACATAGGAAGTAAAACCATGGCTGATGAAAATCAAAGTAACGCAGAAGGCAATGAAGCGTCAACAGAACAACAAGTGGCTCCACAATTTGCGATTCAACGTGTTTATACCAAAGATATTTCTTTTGAAACGCCTAACTCTCCAGCTATTTTTCAAAAAGATTGGAAACCAGAAATTAAGCTAGATATTGATACACGTTCTGCCAAACTTGCTGATGATACTTATGAAGTGATTTTAGCTATTACTGTAACTGCTACTGTTGAAGGACAAACAGCATTTTTAGCTGAAGTTCAACAAGCCGGTATCTTTACTATTGGTAACTTAGCTGAAGCACAATTAGCTCATACTATTGGCGCATTTTGTCCAACAACATTATTCCCGTATGCACGTGAAGCTGTTGCAAGTTTGGTTAGTCGTGGTTCATTCCCGCAAATTAACTTAGCGCCTGTTAACTTTGAAGCGTTATTTGCTTCTTACGTTCAGCAAAAAGCAGCTGAAGCACAACAAGCACAAGTACCTGCAAGTACAGAAACACATTAATATTATGGCTGATAACATAGCCGATATTAGTGTTATAGGGGCAGGGTCGTATGGCACTGCTCTTGCTATTTGTTTGGCAAGAAATGGTCACCAAGTCACCCTTTGGGGTAGAGATGGTGAGCATGTTGCTGAAATGGCGACAAGTCAGAGTAATGAAAAATATTTACCTGGTAGTGTTTTCCCTCCCTCTTTAAAACCTATTTCTGACTTACAACAAGCGGTTACTGCTAGTGATAACATATTAGTTGTTGTTCCTAGTCATGCTTTTGGTCAAATGCTTGAACAAATTAAGCCATTTTTGCGTCCTAATGCAAAAGTTGCATGGGCAACCAAAGGCTTAGATCATAAATCTGGCAGATTATTACAAGATGTCGCTCGTGACATTCTAGGTAATGAGATTGCTTTAGCTGTGTTATCAGGCCCTACGTTTGCTAAAGAAATGGCTGCAGGGTTGCCAACGGCTATCTCTTTATCTTCAACTGATAAAGCTTTTGCTCAAACGATATCAAACCTCTTACATTGCGATAAAACTTTTCGTGTCTATGAAAATGATGACTTTATTGGAGTGCAGTTAGGCGGTGCAGTTAAGAATGTTATTGCAATTGGTGCCGGTATGGCTGATGGAATTGGCTTTGGTGCCAATGCTAGAACCGCATTAATTACCCGTGGCTTAGCTGAAATGACACGTTTAGGTGCAGCATTAAATGCAGAGCCTAGTACGTTTATGGGAATGGCAGGTTTGGGTGATTTAGTGTTGACCTGTACTGATAATCAATCTCGCAATAGACGTTTTGGTTTAGCATTAGGTAAAGGTAGCGGCGTTGAACAAGCGATGAGTGATATTGGACAAGTGGTTGAAGGTTACCGAAATACCAAAGAAGTTCACATGTTAGCGCAACGTATGAATGTTGAAATGCCTATTGTTGATCAAGTCTATCAAGTGTTGTATTGCGGTAAAGATGCCAAATTGGCCGCCTACGACTTATTATCTCGTGAGCGTACCAACGAATCTTAACATCTAGTTAAGTTAGTCTTTATACCGCGTTTGGAAAACCTAATTGGCGCCAAGCATCATAAACGATAACTGCTGTCGCGTTCGATAAATTCATACTTCGACTATCTTTAAGCATGGGGATACGAATTTTATCCTGATCTGGTATTTGTTGGCGAACCTCTTCGGGTAAACCTGCTGTTTCAGAGCCAAATAATAAATAATCTCCCTGAGTAAACGATACATCGCCATAATAATTATTAGTTTTAGTGGTAATAGCTAAAATACGTTTAGGTTGTTCATTATTAACAAACTCAGTAAAGTTCTTGTGACGCTTTATCGCGGCAAATTCATGGTAATCTAAGCCCGCTCGACGTAACTTTTTATCATCAAGATCAAAACCTAGTGGCTCAATAAGGTGTAGTCTAAAGCCTGAATTGGCGCATAAACGAATGATATTGCCTGTGTTGGGTGGAATTTGAGGCTGAAATAAAACCACGTCTAACATAACGCTTTTCTCTGGAGTGATCGAAAGGATCGCTATAATATATAATTACACTTTTAAATTAAAGTAGAAGTATACATAGAAGTAATATGAGCATATGAATCAACCAACAAAAAATTATGATGACTGGGTGCGTTTAGCTGCATTTGCCGCGACAGCAACGGCGTTGTTATTAGTGGTATTAAAGTTTTATGCATGGGTAGTTACTGACGCTAGTGCAATGTTGGCTTCAACCACTGATTCATTGCTGGATTTATTTGCCTCGGTAATGAATGTTGTTATTTTACGTTTTGCTTTAGCACCTGCGGATCAAGAACATCGCTTTGGCCATGGTAAAGCAGAGAGTTTAGCAGGTTTAGTACAAGCAGCATTTGTTTTAGGCTCTGCATTTCTATTAGTAATTAACGGTGTTGAACGTATTATTTCGCCTAAAGTTGTCGTACATACCGAAGTCGGTATTTGGGTGAGTATTATTGCTATTGTGATGACATTAGCATTAGTTATTTTACAAAAAATAGTGATTAAAAAAACTCAGTCATTGGCAATCAGTGCTGATGCACTACATTACCAGTCTGATTTATTACTCAATTTTGGTGTTTTATTGGCCTTAGTTTTAAGCCAAGGCTATTGGTTACGCGCCGATGGGGTTTTTACTCTACTGGTAGGTGGGCATTTAATTTATGGCGCAGGAAAAATTATTTGGTTGAGTGTGCATCATTTAATGGATCATGAACTATCTAATGATGAATTATCACAAATCAAAGAGATTGTGCTTCGCCACGAACATGCTTGTGGTCTACACGAGCTACGTACACGACAAGCGGGACAACAACGTTTTATTCAATTTCATTTGGAACTAGCCGATGAGTTAACCTTACTTGAAGCTCATAGTATTGGTGAGGCTATTGAAAAAGAAATAGAGCAGGCATTAACTCCTTGTGAAGTGTTTATTCATCATGACCCAACTTCAGTGGTTCATGCTGAACTTCATGACAAAGAAAAAATTTAGCCGCTTATATAGCCAGTAAGTTTAACTTAGTGTTTCTTGTTGAACCAATTAATTGTAGCGTCTAATGCTTTATTGCGCATATGGTCTTGTTCAAAAAATAGTTCATGTTTGGCGTCTTTAATAATGAGAGGCTTACCATCAATGCAAGATGAATCATTTCGAATAGCGAGCTGTTGGCAAAATTCGTTTTGAACAGCATTATCTACAATACTTTCTGCACCAGCTTGCAACACTAATACTGGTGTTTTAATTTGATCAATTTGTTTAAAAATACTTTGCTGTGCCTCTATTGCTTGTTTTAACCATTGAATAGTAACCCCTCCTAACTGTAATTCAGGCTGTTCTTGGTATAGCGATAGAAAGTTTTGATGACGAACAACGGAATGGGTTAAAGGGTTATCCGTGAAGGCACTAGCTTGATAATCTTGTTGACCAATAAAATACCATGCTTGCTCAGCAAATAAATGATTGATAAAACTACCTGAATAGATAAATGCTTTGCTCAACCAAGTGGGAATTGAGCCACTATTTATTGCAATCATCGGAGAACTTAATACCGCGGATTTGATGAGCTTTGGTGAGCGCTGCATTAATCTGATTGCAATTGCTCCTCCCATTGAGTGGGCTAAGAGCATTGGTTTGCTATTGTCACAACTAGGTATCACTATTTGTTTAATAAACATTTCCAGATCATCGCTATAATCATCAAAATTTTTCACATAACCTTTGAATGGATTGGTTAGCATCCGCTGGGATAAACCCTGACCACGGTGATCAATAATAAAAATATTAAAACCTTGCTGAGCTAGGTCATAAGCAAGCTCTTTATATTTTAAATAACCTTCAGAACGACCAGGAGAGATCACTAAGCACTGCTGGTATTTCGCTTGAACAAATGCGGCGTAGTTAATGCGAATATTATCAATACCACGAAAGGAAGAAAATTCGCCCTGCTGCCAAAAGTGACTAATCTCATGTGCGAGCTTTTGGTTTAATTGATTTTCTTGGGTAAAGTTATTAACAGATTGCATTGAGAAACATTGTCCATTTAATGCTATAAAAGCAATGAAAATCCAACATTTTATTTTCATGTTTTGATTACGTTATAGAGCGGTCGGGTTCAAAGGTAAGTTTATGGTAATAGTTAAACCACCGCTATGATTATTTTTAGCATTTATCGTGCCTTTGTGAGTTAATATTGCTTGTTGTGCTATGGCAAGCCCTAACCCTGTTCCACCCGTTGTTCGCTCTCTAGAATCAGAGACCCGATAAAAAGGTTTAAACAATTCAGGTAAAGCATGCTCTGGTACACCTTTGCCAGCGTCAATGATGGTTATTTTTATCCGATCTACTGTTTGCTGTAAATTCACGTTGATAGTGGTGTTTTCAGGGCTGTATTTAATTGCATTGGTTAAAATGTTTTGTATTGCGCTAGCCAGTAGTTGGTTATCGGCAGGTAAACAACAAGGCTGAGAAAGTTGTTGTTCGATGTTGATTGATTTTTCATTGGCAAGATACTGTGCATCATCAATAATCGTTTCTAGTAATTCATGTAAATCAATATCAGTTAATAATGCTTGTTGATAAGTGTTTTCTAAGCGAGATAAAGTTAAAACATCAGCGATCATTTCATCCAATCGAGTAACTTCAAGTTCACATCGCAGTAGATGCTTTTCTAGCTCTGTAGGGTTTTCTGATGATTTATTTGCTAAGGCTAAAGCTATTTGTAATCGAGTCATTGGTGAACGTAACTCATGAGAAACATCTGCGAGCAGTCGCTGATGTGCATTAATACCTTGTTCTAGCTTTTCTGCCATGACATTAAAACTTTTAGCCAGTGTACCTAACTCATCGCCTCTGTTATTAATTCTCTCTACCCTTGCGGTAAAGTCACCATTACCAAAAGATTTCGCAGTATCTTTAATCTTTAATAAAGGTTTGCTTAATGAACGAGCTAATAACCAAGATATGCTCATACTTATTAGTAAAGGAATAATAATCTTAACCCAAAAAGGTAATTGCATGACTAATGCGCTAATATGAGGCGACTTCCCCTTGCTGGCATAATAAAGTTGATAAGAAACATGGTTAACCTCAACGGTTTCAGGACCAGTAATTCTGACGTAAGGAAACTGAATGCTAGCGATATGGTTAAAGCTATTTTTTTCTAAATAAGGAATAACATTCCTAATAAAACGTTTTTTATTGCTATGAACTTTATTTGTTGTTTTATTTTTAAGAAGAATTCCAGCTCCCCTGAACGAGGGGATATGTTTAAGCAAACTTTTAACACTTCTAGGGGGCTTAGCTGTAATGCGTTTAGTTAAGTGTTTTAACTTACGTAAATCATTGGGATGTGCTGGTAAAATAATACTTTCTTGCTCTAATTGTGTTGAAACATAGCGAGTTAAGGCAATTGAACAGATAGCAATTAACCAAAAGCATAGAAATAATTTTACCCCTATGGTGGAAAATGTTTTTTTCAATTGAGTTAACATGAACCATTATCTCCGGTTAAAAATATATAACCGGCACCACGAATAGTTTTGAGTTTATCGCTAGGGCTAAAGGGTAATAACTTTCTTCTAATATTACTGACATGCATATCGATACTGCGATCAAAAGGGCTGAGCTTGCGTTGTAATACTTGCTCAGACAATTCATTCTTACTCACTATCTGACTCGATTTTTCCATTAACAGCATTAATATTTGATATTCAGTGCCAGTTAAATCAATGGAATTATCGTGACAATGGACTTCTCGTGTTGCTTGATTGAGACTCACCTTATTTACAGATAAAAACTCAGCATTATGCTGACTATTTTTAACTATGCTAATACGTCGCAATATGGCATTAATTCTGGCTAGTAATTCACGATGTTGAAAAGGTTTAGCTAAGTAATCATCCGCACCTAACTCCAGCCCTAAAATTCTATCGGCATTATCACCTTTAGCGGTTAGCATTAATATTGGAGTTTTATGTTGACTGCCTAAGGCCTTTAATACTTCAAAGCCGTTAAGCCCGGGCATCATTACATCGAGTAATATCAATGAATATTGCCCTTTATATGCCTGCTCTAAACCACTTACACCATCATGGCAGCAAGTTAACTCAAAACCTTCCAACGCTAGATATTCACTAAGCAAATGGGTTAGTTCATGATCGTCATCGATCATTAGTAGTTTAGTTTTTTTCATTAGCTTTCATATCACTTAGGTCTTCGCTCAGATAAATAATAACTTAGATTAGTAAACTGTTATTAATCTTTACATAACATTTACATTGCTTTGCGTTTCTTTGCGTTAGATTCACTAGTATACCTATTAGAAACTAATACAAGGAATAAAAAGATGAACAAGTTAACAAGCTTATTAAGTACAACACTATTAACAACTGCTTTAATTGCTAGCCCTTTGTTAAGTCAAACGGTACAAGCGAAAGAGGTAGGTACCCAGGCAGCTCAGCAGAAAAAACACATGGGCAAGCAAGGCAAGATGATGAAGCAACGCTTCAAAAAAATGGCGAAGTTTTTACAACTCTCCCAAGAACAAAGGGTACAAGTAAAGGCTATATTTAAGAGTGCTAAAGTTAAAAAGAAAACTAACAGAGCTACAATGCAAGCATTTCGTACGCAGGTGAAAAGCTTAATGATGGCGCCAGTATTTGATGATTTAGCTTTTCTTGAGTTGCACAATCAGCATAAAGAACAGTTAGCACAATTAGCTCTTGATAAAGTAAAAATGAAACATAGCATTATGCAATTATTAACGGCAGAGCAAAAAGAAAAACTACAGAAATTCAAAGGGCATGAAAGAGGGTTATTTCATTAAGCTGAATGCGAATATTTTCGACATATTGCTTTCTATCGGTTGACCGTCAACTTTAGCTGGTAGAAAGCGCCACTTTTCCATCGCACTTCTTATTGCACTTCTAAAGTAACTAACTTTACTTTTTTGTTCAAACTCAATATTTTTAACTTTACCATTTTTATCAATAATAAAGTTGATCGCCACATCAAGCTCTAAGCCTTTACGCTTTGCAGTTGATGGATATCTAGGTTCAAATGATGAGAGCAATTCAGCTTTAGTTTTAACAATTGCTTTGGGTTTTGCCACTGATTGTTGAATAATTTTTGGTAAAGGCAGTATGAGTGATTTCTCATTAACTGTTGGTACCATTATATTGGCAGTGTTCTCTGGCACATCAATAGCAATGTCTTCATTGCTTAATGAAGCCACTTGTTTTGAATAAGGGTTACTCATTTTTGAAGTGCTATTGAGCGAATCTGTTCGTTCAAAGGCTAACTCAGCTAAGGATTTTTCGTTATTTATTGCTAGTACCGATTCGATAGTTTCTTCTTGCTCGATAAGTAAGTCTTCTGCATAAGCAGCCTTATTGTTTGTGGGTACATTAGCAACAACCGGTAAAGCAGGGGAGCTCACCATATTGTTTCCTATAATGCTTTTATCAACAATAACTGATGCTTTGGCTTGTAGAGGAGTAGACTCTTCCTCTGCTTTAGTTTGAGTTATAATATCCCTGTTTTCAGAGCTTGATAAAACAGTGCTATTACTCTCGCTTTGTAATAACTGTTGAGCGATAGATGTTTTAGAAAAACTGACCTCTCTACTCGGTTTTTGCTTAATAAATTCGCTGGCGGTTTGAAATAACAAAATTCTGCCTGTATTAAAATCTATGATTGGAGAATTTAAATAAGGCTTAATGGCGACCGCTAAAATAGAAACAATAATTAATACCGAAGCTAAGAACTTACCAGAATCATCACTTGAAGAACAATGATGATTTTGATCTACCAATCGAACAACACGTTGTTTTAAATCACCACCTGAAGCAGCCATAGCCATGCTTGGAATGGAATGATGACGATGTTTTTTGCACAAACTTGCTGTATCAGCAAGAGTATGGGCGTAAGCTATTGGGTTACCACTGATCTTAACCGCAATGTCATCACTACAATATTCCCGTTCATTACGCATTTGCTTTGATATCCAACGTACACCTGGATGAAAAAACAATAAGGTCTCTACTAAAGTTTGTAAAAAATTTACGAAATAATCGTGCCTACGAATGTGAGCAAGCTCATGCAGAATTAACATATCTAACTGTGCAGGGGTGAGTCCGGTCAACATAGAAGCTGGTATTAGAACAACAGGTTTTAACCAACCAATAGCCATTGGAACTTTGGTTCTAAGAGAAATAAGTAAACGTGGCGTTTTAGTTAGTTGAATACGTTCAACAAGAGTTTCAAAGCGTTTAACAAGTGCATCATTAGCCGGAATAGTATCAGTTTTAGCTAATTGATTAACATTGTAAAGCTCGATAAAAAGCTTACTAGCCAGCATGCTGACAGTCGTTAACCAAAGAAGAGAAACATAAGGTAACGTCTCTATTAACTCTTGATACCACACCGTAGAGCTACTTTGCTGCAATTCAGTAGATTGGCTGAGTAATATAGTATTACTTAGCTGAGTATATTGCTGGATGTACTCTGGCTGAAAAACGATATAAAAAGTAATAATGGGAACAATCAGGCTATTTATCATAGCCAAAGCTGACCAAAAATAACGTAGCTGAGCTTTTTGATAAGGTGTAATGGTTAATAAAAGTTTTAATGCGAGTGCAACTAAAGCCCCTTGCCAAATGAAATGGATAAGAGTTAAAGCTAAACCATATAATAAAGGACTACTTGATAAGTTTTCCATCATATTATCGCAACCATGTTTCCTTAATGCTATTGCTAGTCTTGTTTTTCTAATTCATTAAGTAATTGACGAATATCGGCAATTTCTTCTTTGCTGGTCGAATCATCTAATGCACGCATTACTAGTTTCGACGTTGAGCCGCCAAAAGCTTTTCTTACCAAATCTTTTAATAGTGACGATTGGGTAAATGTTTCACTATTAGCTGCGGCATAAACATGAGCACGGTTTGATTCATCACGAATCACCAGTGTTTTTTCATGCATAATCTGTAAAATTTTTAATACAGTGGTGTAACCTGTTTTTTGTGTGCTACTAACTGATTCGTGCACTTGTCTTACTGTGGCTGGGCCTAGTCTCCAGAGGATGTTAAGCAAAGTTAACTCTGCTTCGGTAGGCTTGATACGCACTTTACCTTGAGCCATTGATGTTCCTTAATACAAAATAGTTACAATAATATTACGAATGCCATCGTATCTCGTGCAGAATAAATGAGCAACCTTTCAGCGGATTTTTTTTGGTGTTCTTTAGTAATACTATGAATTTTATTGATATTTGTAGAATTGCATAGTTAAAAATTTAATCAATTATTTTTTCATTAAGTAATCTTCGGCTGCGTAGGGGGAAGTTAGTAAAAATTCCATCAATTTTATGATCAAAACAATGTTGAATATCTTCGACTCGGTCAACGGTATAGACCCAAACCGCTAAGCCTCTTTGGTGGGCGTCTGCTATTAATTCCTTGCTAATACTATCAAAATCAATATTCAAATAATGACACTTAAGCTCTTTAGTGCAAAGAGCTAAATCGAGCGGGCTATGTCCAAATAATGCTGCCGTTGTATACTGTGGCATCTGTTGTTTACAGAGCAATAATACTTGATGATTAAAAGATGAAATGATCAATTGCTGGGAAGTAAAGTTATTACTCTTTACTGCATGAGATAAATGAGTATGTAAAGCGTGACATATTATTGATAAAGGGATGTTAGGTGTTGATATTTTAACTTCGATATTTACATCAATTCGACCAGCAATGAAAGCTAGAGCTTGATTTAAAGTAATAAGTTGCTGATGTTGACCTAGATTAAGCTCTTTTAATTCATCGAAAGAAAGTTTATTTATATGTCCTTGACCATCAGTGAGTTTGTCCACATAAGCATCATGGATAACAATAAATTCATTGCTTGCTTGATGGAAGTGAATATCAAGCTCAATGGCATCAGCCTTTTGCTTGATAGCCTGCTCAAAGGCAAGCAGTGAATTTTCAGGAAATTCACCACTTGCTCCTCGATGAGCAATAATTTTCATTTAATCGCTAACTTCATCATGACTATGCGAAGTAATTATATCTGCATAATGTTCACCTAATCTGGTAACTGTTTCAGCTCCAGCTGTTGAGTTAAATTCAACCATATTAGGTGCAAAAGTTGTCACTACGGTAGAGCCAAGTTTAAAACGCCCCATTTCATCACCCTTCTCAAAGGTAATTGCATCAGCGCCATCTGCCGGGTAACTTTCTCGAAAGATCCCTTTTCTTCTTGAAGATGTAATAGTGCCAGCCCAAGTAGTTTCAATACTTGCTACTATGGTTGCACCCACTAATACCATTGCCATTGCACCATGAGCCGTATCAAAAATAGCGACAACTCGCTCATTTCGAGAAAATAGTCCAGGTACGTTACTAGCGGTTAAAGGATTTACCGAAAATAAATCACCAGGTACAAAAATCATTTCACGCAAGGTTGCCGCCATAGGCATATGAATACGGTGATAATCTTTTGGCGCTAAATAAATACAAGAAAATTTACCGCCCTGGAAAGGCTTTGCTGTGTTGTATAAGCCACCTAATAAGGTCTCTAGAGAGTAATCGAACCCCTTTGCTTGGATAAGGCGACCATCTTCAATGTCACCTTGCTGACTGATCGCACCATCTACAGGGTAACAAAGGGCATGTTCATTATTATCAATTGGGCGAGCACCCTCTTCTAATTCACGCGTGAAGAAGTCGTTAAAGGTTTTGAAGTCTTCAGCATTTTTTAATTTAGCTTCTGACATATTAATGTCGTAACTTTTTATAAAGGTTTCTATTGCTCTAGTAGTGAACTTGCCACACTCGGCAGCAGCAAACTTGCCAGTTAAACGAGAAATTGCATGCTTTGGCATGATGTATTGTAGAGCGATTTTAATATTATCAATAAACACTTAGGTTTCCTTTTGCTATTAATAAGACCGATAGGCCTTAAATAGAATAATTATTAATTAAAGCGAGAGGTTAAGGTATTCTCGTTTAAGCTAGCCAGAATTCGTTGAAAACTCGCTAACCTTTTGGGGTGTATTTTTTCTTGTTGTACAGCGGCAACTAAAGAACAACCAGGATCTTTTTGATGTTTACAATCTCTAAATTTGCATGTACCTAAATAATCTGAAAATTCAATAAAGCCTTGGCAAACTTGTTCAGGAGTTAAATGCCATAATCCAAATTCACGGATACCAGGGGAATCAATTAAATCTCCACCATCATCAAAATGATAAAGCCTTGCAACGGTAGTAGTGTGTTGCCCTAAGCCTGAATTCTCCGATACTTCTTTGGTGATTACACCTAAGTCAGGCATTAAGGAGTTAGTAAGCGTTGACTTACCAACACCTGATTGTCCAACAAAAACGCTGGTATTGTCTTTCAGTTGCTCGGTTAACTCGTCAATGCCGTCTTGGGTTTTATTACTGACGTAAATAATTTGATAACCAATATCGCGGTAAATCTGTAGCTGCTGCTCAATTTCATCTTGATTGTCACTAGTAAACAAATCCGTTTTATTTAATACGATCACTGGAGTAATGTCAGTTTCTTCAGCGGCAACCAGATAACGGTCAATAATATCAGCGTTAAATGCAGGCAGTACGGAGGAAACGATTAATATTTGGCTGATGTTTGCTGCAATGGGTTTTACACCATCGTATACATCAGGGCGACTCAGAACTGAGTTACGCTCATGTACAGCTTCAATAACACCTGAAATACGATGTTCAGTTGTTTTACCTTTGCGCCATAATACCTTATCACCACAAATTAATGACAAAATACTACGCCTCATATTACAACGAAATATTTCACCATCAGTAGCTTCAACGTCAGCATGTTGACCAAAACGACTGATCACTGTACCTAGCACCGCTTCGCCTAACTCATCGTCTTGCCAATCTTTCTGATTAGTTTTGCTGCCTAGCTTTTTAGCTTGGTTCGCTTTTATTCTTCTGACTTGACCTTTAGTGAGTTTTTTTGCTTTAGCCACGTGTTCGCTTCATTTTTATTTCAGTTAATTTGTTATTTTTAAATAACAAGATGTTTTAATCATCAACAATTCTACGTATTATATACTGAATTAGTTCGAAAATGCAGATATTCAGACGAGGGAAATTACCTTTGCCATTGTTTGGGTATATACTGTTTAAGTTATCATTATAAATTACTTGTAAAAGTCATCACGTTGTTAAGGGAAGTTTATGTCTTGTAGTAAGACAAATTTAATTTGGTTAGACTTAGAAATGACAGGGCTGGAGCCCGCACACGACGTTGTCTTGGAAATTGCCAGTATTGTCACAGATAGCCAATTAAATATTCTTGCTGAAGGGCCTGTTTTTGCAATTCATCAAACTGATGATCTCTTGGACAATATGAGTGAATGGTGCATTGAGCATCATGGAAAATCAGGTCTGACTCAACGTTGTAAGGAAAGTAATACCTCAATTGAAATGGCAAGTCAGGCAACGATTGAGTTTTTGGCGCAGTATGTACCAAAGGGTGTTTCACCTATGTGTGGTAATAGCATAGGCCAGGATCGCCGTTTTATTAATAAATACATGCCTGAATTTGAAGAGTATTTTCATTATCGCAACCTTGATGTCAGTACGGTAAAAGAATTAGCCCGACGTTGGAAGCCAGAAGTATTAGATAAGGTAGTTAAAAAAGGGGCACATTTAGCTTTGGATGATATTCGAGAATCTATTGCTGAGTTACAAGTTTATCAAGAGCACTTTTTCAAACTATAATAAGCTGGTAATTATTCATTAGCTAAATCAAGAAAAGCACTTAGGGTGCTTTTTTTATCATTAAAACTTGCAGGTCAGACCAGTTACGATCAACAATGGATTTAAACATACACTTTGTTGATTAACCCAAGGATCTCTTATGAGTAATAAATTTAGTCGAATTATAACGATTACTAACAAAGCGCCAAGCTTTATGCGTTCGTATTTACTTACTAAACTTTTTTGTTCAAAAGTAAAGTTTGCGGGTACTTCAGGTATTAAAATAGACCGTGTTACTCAACAACAAGTTGAGATAACTTTAGCGAACAAAAAGAAAGTGCAAAACCATATTGGTGGAATTCATGCTATTGCTGCCGCGGTATTAGCTGAATCTGCTACTGGCATTGTTTTTGGTATGAATGTGCCAGATAAAAGCTTGCCGTTATTAAAATCAATGAAAATTGATTATTTACGTCGTATGCAAGGGAATCTTAAAGCTATTGCGAAATTGGATTTTAATGACTGCCAAGATATGAAAAACAATGAAAAGGGAAGCTTGGTTATTCCAGTGATTATTACTGATGAGTCGAATCAACAACCAATAGAATGTCAAATGGAATGGGCATGGGTGAGCAAAAATAGGAAGTAAACGAAAGATCATTGAATAATATTCTGATTGCTTCTTATTGATAAATCCCTAAACTGTGATGTTCATCTTCTTTTTTCTGTACACCTCAATGGTAATAAAAAGAATTGGATCAACAGTTTAATAGGTATTTCTTGGTAAGCATGGAATCATCAACTCCTTTTTTTCGTCAATTATCCCGTCCCTTATCGATAATATTCATCACGGTCATGCTAAGCATGAGCTTTGCTTTTTGGTTAAATTACCATCGAGAGCAACAAATTGAGCAACTCGTTGATGAAAGTATTCCAACACTTGAGCAAGCATATGAGAGACAAAAATTATTTATTGAAAATAATCAATTACTAAGTCAAATTATTGAAAGTAAGAACTCTGCAAATTTGGTTGCTCAACATCAAGCTTATTTAGCTAATTTACAACAATTCAAATCACTCTCAATAAGTAATAAAAGGCAGCTTGATAAAGCAATCAAATTAGAAGAATCGCACTTTGAATCATTACAGCGTTTAACAAATAACAATGAACGTAATATTCAATTACAGCGGAATAGCTTAATACAATTACAGCTGTTAATTGATGAATTTGATCGTGAAATAAGCGATAAAACCGAAAAGCAAAGAAGCCTTTTTCAACAAATAAATCAAGATAATGTTAAAGACAGAGTAACGGTTGTTAGGGCAAGAGCTTATGCAAAACTGACACAATCATTAGACTTATCTAGGCAGACTCAACGTAGTATCGCCGACCTTTTTGTTTTGTTCAGTTCACTAACTTTGCAAACATCACTAACAGAATTCAATTATATGAGTGATCAACTTGAGCAACTGTTAGCTTTATGGCAGCCACAGTTGGCTGAAATATCACAAGCGAATGCTCTTGAGAAACCATTGCTTAATTTGTTAAATGAACTTAATAATTTGCTGTTTTTACAGCAAAATACCTTAGCCAAATGGCGAGGTCACCTTCGTGTTTCACAAGACTATTTTGCTTTTTTAATTCTTCAAAAAAATTTATTAAAGGCACATTTGCTTGAAAATACAGGTCCTACAGTGAACCTAGTTAATTTGATTCCTGATAAAATTCAACGATTAGCGAAACCATACTTTACTTTAACAACACAGCATTACCGTATAGTTCTTCTTATCGCCTTTATTCTACTGATAGGGTTTGTTTGGCTGTTGGTGACTAAGTTGCAGAAAAAAGTTCAAGGTTATGGCGAGCAAAGTGTGAAACTTTTTAAAGCATTATTGGTAGATAAATCTGCCAACACAACAGATTATCTATCGCGAGAAAATCAACAGATCGCTAACTTTATAACTGATGCGATAAAACCAGAGCATGATGAATACGATTATCAACATATAAGCAATGAGCTACTCAACATGCAACAATTGCTTTTTCAACAAGCGAATTCTGCCGTATGGCAATTATCAAATAATAACAACGGATTGAATAACCACTTTGCCGTTTCATTATTGCAAAATAAAGCATTACATGAAGAACTCGTCGTGATTGATGATGTTGAACTTAAATTTAATTGGAAAAAAGTTTTTAACCAACAAGCGATCAAAACTCTTATTGTGTGTGCAAGAGCAGCTCAGCACGACCAACAGGCTCACCAATGTAAGATAACCCTTGCCACAGGTACTTTTCTTATCACCTTAGCGAAAGATGAACAAAATTGGTTAGGGACGATTACTCGTGCAGATGAACAACAATTGCTTGAAAATAACATTCAACAACTTGAGCAAGACCTAACAAAATTAGTTAATGAAAATCAATCAGGCATTGTAGAAAGTGCTGAAACATTAAGTAAAATGTTGATCCGTACTATGTTGCAAAGTCAAAGCGTTTCAATTGGCTCTGGTGAAACATCGAGTCAAGTTTATCGACAATTAACTAGAATATTTGATTGGTGTCGACAAATTCAAATTAATACCGCTTTAATGAACGAAGGAAAAACTAAGGTATTGTCAGATGTTAATCTTCGTAATGAACTACATGGATTAATACATAACATGATGACTGAGGCGAATCAGCAACGTAATCATGTTTATTTGCATATTGATGAGCAGTTACTCATAAAGGGGAGGCTTAATAGCCGTTTATTTCATCGTACTTTAAAAAGCTTAGTGAGAACTGTTTTAGTGGAACAGTTTAATGCAGAATTATTGTTTAAAGTTGATGTTGTTGATAAAAATTCAGGCCAGCAAGTCGTTCGTTTTAGCTTAAACGTCTCAACAGATAAAAAGCTCAAAAACTTGCCTGACGTTATTAACTTGTTATTGAATGTTGAAGAAGACAACGTAAATAAAGCACCACAAATTATTCGCTATTTACATACATTGCTTACTCATACACATAGTACAAACATACAAGCATCAATGATAGACCAAGGATTTCAGCTATCTATTGATATGCCGATCGCTATTGCTGAAAGTGATAGCAAGAGTAAAGCAATAGACGTTATTGATTTTAAGCAAGCTGCAATGTTATTGATCAGCAATAACAAACAATGCATTGATTTAATTACACAGCAAGTTGCTAATGCCAATGGTGAAATAGAGAACCTCACTAAACTGGAGCATTTCATTCGTCAAGTTAATGCTAAACATCTAACGCGAAAAGCATTGAGTGTTGTTATAGTCACGTCAGATGTATTCAATACAAGCTATGAAAAAATTCAGCAACATATTCATAGCTTGCCTAAAGGCTTACAGCCTAAGTTAATGGTTTTACAATCAACTTTTGATCAAAAATTTCATAAATACGGTTTCTTTGCAGATACAGATGGTCCGGTAGAAAATAGTTGCTTTAAACAGCAATTAAAAACTTTCATTGATGGTAAACAAGCTGATAATTTATTGATTGAACCGGAAATTTTTAATCGACATCGCTTTGTTCAAAACCAAGTTGAAGTATTGATTGCTATTGAACACCCCCAACAACAGCAACAATTATTACGTTTACTTCATTGGCTTGGCTTGCAAGTACAAGTGGTCTCTCAAGAACAAAGTTTATTGAAACATTGGCAAAGCGGTCGATACTTATTGTTAATCACTGAATTTGATTATTCTCCTTATATTGAGCTTGAAGTAGGGAAAAACATTCAGCGAGCAATTTTTACTTTAGGTAAAAAAACATTTAAGAAAAATAATGCTGTGACCAAACTAACTAAACATTGGTCACAAGCTTGTATGCCAAATTTCTTAGATATTGATGCTTTAGTAAAAGTTTTTTCTCCGTGGTTAAAAACCAAGCAATTTGCTTTAATCAAAGAAAAAACGGCTAGTGAGATTAAAAAATTACCAATTGCCTCAAGGAATAAAGTCAGTGATGAAGCGTCAATTAATTTATCGACAAGTGCAGTAAATATTGAAAATGAAGCTGTTTTTGACCTACTCGCTTATGCACAAAATCAGGGCTCGCCTGAGTTAGCCGTGATCATGTTAGATGATTACTTAATTGAGATAACTCTAGGTATTGATGCTATAGCCATTGCAATAGATAAACAACAAACGAGTGAAGCATTAAAAGAAATTCAAAATATCATTATTATTGCGCAAACTATGGCGGCGACTGATTTATTGTTAATATGCCAAGAACTAAAAGCATTATTAACCGCAAAGCAGTTTGAACAAGCTAAACTTAAACATCAGCAGCTAAGTTTAGAGCAAGAGCGCATGACTTTATTTGCTCAAGCAATATAAAAATATAGCATGATTGAGAATATTAGTTGATGAAACAGATGGTCGAAAAAGATAATGATGTAGTGGTCGAAAGCCCTTGTATACGTAACTGTTGTTTAAATGAAAATGATATTTGCTTGGGGTGTTTACGACACTTAACTGAAATTACTGGTTGGCAAGGTTTTTCAATACAAGAAAAAACAGCTATCTTAACAAAGTGTAAACAACGAAAGCAGCAAAACATTTGATTAATGAGAATAATGATTCATGGATGCAGAAGTAAGAAATTTACTTGATGATTTTAGTCAACTCAATGTCTTGATCATTGATGATAATGCTTTAGTACACGATACGCTGAAGCACAGCCTTTATGAGTTAGGTATTCGAGAAGTGCGCTGTGCTCAAACGGCTTATTATGGTTTGAGGATGTGTAATGAAATGCATTTTCATATTGTTATATGTTCGTTTAATGTTCAAAGCGACAAGGATGGCTTTCATTTACTTGAAGAGCTTAAATTCAAAAACTATGTGACTAAATGTACGGTTTTAATTTTTTTAAGTACCGAAACCAATGAATCATTAGTTAACTCCATCATTGAACTGCAACCCGATGACTTTTGGGTTAAACCTTTATTAACTAAATCAGTACAAACCCGCCTGAAAAAAACCTTACAAGTCAAAAAAACGTTATTCAATTTATATTATTCAATAGATAAAAGAGAATTTGCAAAAGTTATTTATTTTGCTGATCGTCATCTGTTAAACAAGAAACTTGCCAATTTTCATCCTAATATTCTCCGCATGAAGGGAGAAGCATTATTAAGTTTGTTTGAATTTAAAGAAGCAGAGGAGTTTTTTTCTAAGCTTTTGAAAACCTATAAATATTCATGGGTACATTTAGGTTATGTTAAAGCGCTATTAAAGCAAGGGCGAATGGATGAAATACAAGAAATTTTAATTACTCTAGCCAATAAACCAGCAACGCGTTTTGCTACCCATGACATGTTAGCGCAATTTCATATTGAGCAAGAAAAATATGATCTAGCTTATGATGAAATACAGAAAGCACGTGCTTTATCGCCACGAAATATTGAGCGAAATAAAAAATCTTGGGATTTAGCTCGTTTAAATCATGACCATCAAGGGCAATACCTTGCCACTAAAAGCATTGCACAATATGCTAAAAACTCTATTCATGACTCTCCTGAAATTATACTCAATGTTATCCGTGCCAGTATCGATTTAGCTGGAACTATTACTGATGGCAGCTCTGATAAATTGCTCTCACAAACTGAAAAATACATTAAGCAATTACAAACGGGTTATGAAGATGCGGATTTATTTAAAGAGCAAATTATTGTTGCTCAAGCGCGTATTCTAAATGCGAGAGAGCATGGCGAAAAAGCCCAACGTTTAGTAGAAAATCAAGTATCACTTCGACCAAGTGAGCTACTTGAGGATAATTTAGATAAAGTGAAGGTTTTCCATGAACTCGGTATGCGAGAAGAAGCGATGTTGTTGCTGGAGTCTATAAAAAATCAAATATCAGGTGATTCGTTGGCTAGTCAAGTAGTCACTAGATATGTTCAACAAGAAACCAAAGAGCGCACGGATATCCAATTTACTCCTAAACAATTACATGACATGGCAGTAGAACATTTCCAAAAGAAACGCTTTGCTCCGGCCGTTGAAGCGCTTACTCAAGCAATACAATTGGCACCAACCAGTATAAAATTTTCATTAAGTTTATTGAAAATATTAACCACCATGAAACAAGATGGTGACTTTGATAATAAATTTTTACCATTGGCTGATAAAGCGATTGCCCTATTTAATGATAGTAAAATCGAAGGTAAAACAGCAGAGGCTGTTGAACAAGCAAAAACGGCATGGCAGGCGTTTTTTAGGGAAGAATCTTAGACTTTGTTACGCATCTCTGGTCAATCCTTTTTCAACTGAACGAATTAACCGACCGGTTAAACGTTCGTTCACTTCAATAACTTGCTCAGCTTGGTGCTGTCTTTCTTGTTGCTGAACTAGCGCCCAATTAATATGCTCAGTTACCATAGCTGAAGAAAGTTCTAGCTTGTTGGTTAACGCGCTTACTATATCTTCATGATAGGGGGCATTACCCAAGGCGACGGCAATATTTCGTTGCCAACAATCAAAACCTATACGGCGAATAGGTGAACCTTCGGTTTTTTGTAAAAACTGCTGCTCAGTCCAAGCAAACAATTCAAGTAAAGCGATATCATCTAAGTTTTGTCGTGCTTGAAAATCAGCTTCTATTGTAAGTTTGGCATATTTATTCCATGGGCAGATCAACTGACAATCATCACAACCGTAGATTCTATTACCAATTAATGGACGAAATTCTATAGGAATAGCTTCGCGCGACTCAATGGTTAAATAGGAAATACATCGTCTGCCGTCAACAACATAAGGGGCTACAATCGCTTTTGTTGGACAAATTTTTATACAAGAAACACAGCTCCCACAATGATTATCTAATTGTTGGTCACAAGGCAATGGTATATCAACTAATAGCTCCCCTAGAAAGAACCAAGAGCCACCTTGTTTATTAATCAATAAGCTATGTTTACCTACCCAACCTAAACCCGCTTTTTCAGCAAGAGGTCTTTCCAAAATGGGAGCGGAATCAACAAAAGGACGATAACTAAATTGCTGACAATAGGCCGTAATTTTTTCACCTAGTTGTTTTAAGCGTTTGCGCATCAACTTATGATAATCACGACCTAAAGCGTAGCGACTGATATAAGCTTTATTTTTATTTTTTAAGGTTTGTGCAAAACGAGCATCGGTGGGTAAATAATCCATTCTTGCACTGATCACTCTCACACTTCCCTCAACCAGTTCATTGGCTCTAGCCCGCATTAACCCGTGCTTTGCCATATAATCCATGCTGCCGTGATAATCGTTGTCAAGCCAGCTGGTTAACGCTTGTTCGTGTTTTGATAAATCAACATCACAAATGCCTACTTGATCAAAACCAAGTTCTTGTCCCCAAAGCTTGATTTTTTCAGCTAATTCCTGATAGTTAATAGTAGTATGTGTAGAACTCATTAATACGATGCAAGGTTATGTTACCAATAAAGATAACAGCAAGTTTACCACAAAAGGCTTATAGCGCGACACAAGTGCTCAGCAATGAGGCGCTAGTTGCTAGGCAAAATAATATTTCCATGCTAGAGCTGATGGAAACGGCAGGAGCTGCTGTTTTTGCTCATATCAAAGCTCACTATAAAAGCTGTCAGTCAATATTAGTGATTTGTGGCAAGGGTAACAATGGTGGAGATGGCTTTGTAATCGCACGGTTAGCGCAACAATTCGGTATTAAAGTTACTGTGTATTTGGCTGCTAATAGCACAAAATTGCAAGGTGATGCGTTAACCAAGTTCCGGCAACTTGAGCAAAAAAATACGACTATTATTCAAAAACATGAGCATGCATTAACGACTGATTTTTTAACTGAAAATAACTTTACCCTAATTATTGATGCACTTTTTGGCATTGGTTTTAAAGGAGAATTGCCAAAAGATTTACAGAGTATTGTGAAAGTTGTTAATGCTAATAAGCTAGTGAGCAAGGTTATAAGTGTTGACGTACCCTCAGGGCTAAATGCGACCACGGGACATGTATGCACAGACGCGATAATTGCTGATGAAACGATTAGCCTAATTGTGATCAAGCAAGGCTTATTAACTGGACAAGCGGCTAATTATGTTGGGGTACTTTATTTAGCCGAACTAGGTTTAGGAACAAGCTTTCAAAGCACGCTTGTATCAAATATTCAATGGCAGAATGCAAGCCAACTACCTAATAATCCACAACGTAAACAAACTGCTCATAAAGGTAATATTGGTTTATTGCTGGCGCTTGGTGGTAATGTAGGAATGCCTGGAGCAATACGACTTGCAAGTGAAGCTGCATTACGAACAGGGGCAAGCTTAGTTGCCGTTTGTTGTCATGAAAATAATCAAGCCTTGGTATTTAATGGCCGACCAGAATTAATGCTAACGACAGATAATTTAGAATCGTTAGTGCTTGGTGGTCATTTTGAAAAAGCAAAAGTATTGTTGCTTGGTCCCGGTTTAGGCAAAGATAGTTGGGCAAAAGAGCATTTTGATCTGTTTATTAAAAGCAATAAAGCGAGTGTTGTCGATGCAGATGCATTGAACTTATTGAGTGAAAAGCAACAATATAGAAATAATTGGGTCTTAACGCCGCATCCTTCAGAGGCAGCTAAATTATTGAAATGTAGCGTTGCTGATATTGAACAAGATCGTTTTACTGCGGTAACTCAAATAGCTCAAAAGTATGGTGGGGTTTGTGTATTAAAGGGGGCAGGTAGCTTAATAAGTGACGGTCAAACAACATGGATTAATACCAGTGGCAATGCAGGTATGGCATCAGGTGGCATGGGAGACGTATTATCAGGTATAATCGCCGCTTTATTATTGCAATTGCCCGATCCACTATCAGCGGTTCGTCTTGCCGTGTATATTCATGGTAAAGCGGCTGATGAAGTTGCTAAAAAACATGGCATGATTGGTATGTTGGCAAGCGATTTATTTGCTGAAATTCAGCAACTGATCAATGTTCCAGAGTAACTCAAAAGTTAAATAGTACATATAAGGTATAGAAAACATTAATGAACACCATTGAATTGCCTATTTTATTAGAAATAAATTTCCAGCTAAGCGATGAGCAGGCCACTATTGATATGGGAGGTCAACTTGCTGACGTGGTTAAGCGTGAACTAAAGCAAGGTATTGTGGTCTATTTAAATGGAGATTTGGGTGCAGGAAAAACCACATTAACACGTGGCTTTGTACAAGGTATGGGGCATAAAGGTCATGTGAAAAGTCCAACTTATACCTTAGTAGAACCTTATGATTTAAATGATTGGCAAGTATACCACTTTGATTTATATCGTTTGGCAGATCCCGAAGAATTAGAATTTATGGGGATTCGTGATTATTTTAATCAAAACTGCTGTTGTTTTATTGAATGGCCAGAAAAAGGTCTTGGCCTATTGGCGAATGCTGATGTTAGTATTAATATGGCATATCAAGGTGAGCACAGATCAATAGTGTTGCAAGCTCACTCTGAGTTAGGTCAGCAGTTATTAAATGTACTTAATTATCACGAATATAGTTAGTATCAATAAATAGGTTAGCGAGGTTTTTAACCTGATGAGTTTTGGCAGTAAAAGTAGATATTCATTTATCGTATTCACTTTATGGGCAATGGCCTTTATGCCTGCTTATGCGCAAAACAGTATTGATGGTATTCGTGTTTGGCCTGCTCCTGAAAATACGCGTATTGTTTTTGATTTAAAAGCAAAACCTGACTTTTCTTATTTCGATCTTAAAAATCCCCAGCGCTTAGTGATAGATTTTGCTGATGCTAAAAATATTGTTTCGTTGACTGAATTAGCTAAGAAAGATAGACGCATAAAAAAAATTCGTACGTCAAAAGCAAAGAAAAAAGGCGCTATACGTTTAGTGTTAGAACTTGCCGATAACTATAAAGTCACCGTTTTCCCACTTCTACCTGCAGGGCAATATGGCAATCGCTTAGTGGTTGATTTGTTTGATAAAGCTAGAATTAGCCAAAAAGTTACTTTACCAAAAAATAATAAAAGAGACATTGTTGTGGCTATTGTTGCGGGTCATGGCGGTGAAGATCCCGGCTCTATTGGAGCAAAAGGAACTTATGAAAAGCGAGTTACTTTAAAAATAGCAAAAAAACTCAAACGCTTAATTGATAATCAAGCGGGTTTAAAAGCAGTGATGATCCGTAGCGGCGATTATTACGTTAATCATAATCGAAAAACCCAGTTAGCCCGTAAAAATAAAGCAGATTTATTAATTTCAATTCATGCCGATGCTTTTACTTCCTCAAAACCGAGTGGCGCCTCTGTACTCGTACAATCATCTCGTCGTGCCAATTCAGAGTTTACCCGTTGGATTGCTAATCGACAAAAAGAGTCAGAATTGCTGGGTGGTGCGGGCGATACGATTAAAAAAACCAAAGACAAAAACTTGGCAATTACACTTGCCGATATGAAAAAAGAATACACCATGGCGAGTAGTTATTCTTTTGCTGAACATGTGATCAAACAGCTGAAAAAAGTCACTAAATTACATAAAAAGAAGCCAGAGGGCCTGAGTTTAGCGGTATTAAAATCTTCCGATATTCCATCGGTGTTAATTGAAACTGGCTTTATTTCTAACCCACGCGAAGAAAAAAACTTAAATAATTCAGCCCATCAACAAAAATTAGCCAATGCAATTTATAAAGCCATAGATGGTTACTTTAGCTCAAATCCACCTGATGGAAGTTTATATGCGGCCACTGAATTAAGAAAACATAAGATCACGCGTGGAGAATCATTATCGGTTGTAGCTCAGCGTTATCGTGTTTCGGTGGGACAATTGAAATCGATCAATAATTTAACCTCTAATGTTGTTCGTATTGGACAAATGCTCAAAATACCTCGAGCGAATTAATCCTTTTGCAAAACTATCTTATTACCCATGTTGAACTACTAAAAAATGCCTAACGTAAAATGACTATTGAAATATTACCAGCCCGTCTTGCTAACCAAATAGCTGCTGGAGAAGTGGTTGAACGGCCAGCTTCTGTAGTGAAAGAGTTAGTTGAAAACAGTCTTGATGCTGGCGCAACAGCGATTAAAATTGATATTGAAAAAGGTGGAGCTAAGCGTATTCGCATTAGCGATAACGGCTCTGGTATTGTTAAAGATGAACTAACTTTAGCCTTGAGTCGTCATGCCACCAGTAAAATTAAAAACCTAAATGACTTAGAAGGCATTGCTAGCCTAGGTTTTCGTGGTGAAGCATTAGCCAGTATAAGCTCAGTTTCTCGTTTGACATTAACGTCAAAAACCGCTGAGCAAGAAAGTGCATGGCAAGCGAATGCTCAAGGCCGCGATATGGCGGTTACTGTGCAACCTGCAGCCCATCCCAATGGCACGACCATTGATGTAGTGGATTTATTTTTTAATACACCGGCAAGGCGAAAATTTCTTCGCACGGAAAAAACAGAATTTTCTCATATTGAAGAAGTGATAAAGCGCATTGCTTTGGCTACTTTTAATGTGAGCTTTACCCTCACGCATAACGGTAAAATAATTCGTCAATATCGCCAAGCAACTACCAAAACGCAAAATGCTAAACGAGTTGCTCAAGTTTGTGGACAAGCCTTTATCGACAATGCGCTAGAAGTGGATTGTCAGCATGAAGGGTTACAACTGACTGGCTGGATAGGCTTACCTAGCTTTGGTCGTAAACAAAATGATTTATGTTATAGCTATGTCAATGGCCGAATGATGCGAGACAAGTTGATTAATCATGCAATCCGTCAAGCCTATAACGAGTTGTTACCTGCGGATACATATCCCGCATTTGTTTTATTTTTACAGCTAGATTGCCGTGATGTTGATGTGAATGTGCATCCAGCAAAACATGAAGTGCGCTTTCATCAAGGGCGTTATGTTCATGATTTCATTTACTCTGTTTGTCACCAAGCGTTAGTCGAAAATAGCGTTCCTTTGTCAAATACTCAGCAAGAAATTGAGCAAAGTCTACAGCATAAAACTAGTCATCCGCATATTAATCATCATGAAACATCAGCGTTGAGTAATTACGCACAAACGTCACAAGAATATATTAAACCATTAACTCAAGTTAGTGAGACTGATACTAGGCGGTATCAGACTTCTTCATCAAATTATACTACAACTAAACCGTCATCTGCTGGAGTACAAGCTTATCAGCAACTTATCACGCCTTTGGCAAACGATAAAATTGTCGATGAAAATCAATGTAGCGCTTTGACTTCGGCAGCTAAAAAGATTGGTTCGATGAATCAAACCCTGCAATTCATCGCACCTAGTTATGGTTTGTATTATTTTGATGATGAACCTCGCTTACTTTCGCTACCTAAATGGGAAACTAAACTTAACCATTTAAAAATGGCTGCAGTGTGGCATCAAACATTAACTAGTCAGCCTTTATTACTACCAATAAAATTAGCGTTAACAGCAGAGCAATTGAGCTTTATTGAACAATATCAGCATGACTTAAACCACTTAGGCATAGTGGCACAAGTACTTGATACAAAACATGTACAACTCAGACAATTTCCTGCGTTATTACGCCATCAAGATGTTAGTAGCAGTTTTATGCTGTTATTAGAAACACTGCTGCAGATAAAAGCTCAACAAAGCTTAACTCAGACCCATTGGCAAGATAGCTTTATTTTATTAATGTCATCAAATGCTTATGATCAAGAAAAGTGCTCTCAACTTTGGTTAGCTATAAAAGAGCAATTTAACTCAACAATTAAACATGAACTACACTTGAATTCCGTTAAAATTGACCTTACATCTGCAATACAGCAGTTGAATTAAGTTATTATGTTTTTAACAAAGCAAAGCGTCGAAAAAAAGCTCCCACCCGTTATTTGTCTAATGGGACCTACCGCGTCAGGGAAAACAGCATTAGCAATGGCACTGCATGATAATTTACCTTGTGACATTATTAGTGTTGATTCTGCGTTAGTGTATCGTGATATGAATATCGGTACGGCTAAACCAACAGCTGAAGAGTTAGCAAAATACCCTCACCGCTTAATTGATATGAAAGATGCCAGTGAAAGCTATTCTGCCGCTGAATTTTGTCAGGATGCTTTAGGTGAAATTGCTAAAATAAGAGCAAACAACCGCATTCCTTTATTGGTTGGCGGTACCATGATGTATTTTAAAAGCTTAATTGACGGTATTTCTCCTTTACCGCAAGCGAATGCTGAAATACGCAAAGTCATTGAAGAAGAAGCTAATGAACATGGCTGGCAAGCAATGCATCAACAACTTGCTACTTTTGATCCTGTTTCTGCTAAGCGTATTCATCAAAATGATCCACAACGATTAACCCGAGCTATAGAGGTTTATCGCTTAACCGGTAATACCTTGACACAATTAACTGAAATTAAAGGCGAAGGCGTTTCAGGCGATGTTTTACAGTTTGCTATTACGCCTAAAAAGCGTATTGATTTACATCAGCGCATCGAATTACGTTATCAACAAATGATCGATCAAGGCTTTGAAAAAGAAGTGTTGAAATTAAAGCAACGCAATGATTTACATGATAATTTACCATCCATTCGCTGTGTAGGGTATCGGCAAATGTGGCAGTACCTAGATGGCGAATATGATCATGATGAAATGATTTTTAAAGGTGTATGTGCTACCCGACAATTAGCTAAGCGTCAACTGACCTGGTTGCGGAATTGGCCAAATTTGCAATGGCTTGATATGGAAGATAAAAATAATTTACAACTAATTTTATCATCAGTAAGCAAACTTTAAACATTGATGTATAATTAGATTTGTACGATAGTAAACAGTTAGAATTAGTAATAAAAGCAGCAAGTAACAAAAGCACCAAAAAATCGAGTTAATGTTTAACTTGAATTTTTCACTAAAAATAACAAAAGGGGCCAAATAATGGCAAAGGGGCAATCTTTACAAGACCCATTTTTGAATGCTTTACGTCGTGATCGCATTCCAGTAGCAATTTATTTAGTTAATGGTATTAAATTACAAGGGCAAGTTGAGTCATTTGATCAATTTGTTATCTTGTTAAAAAACACTGTTAGTCAAATGGTTTATAAACATGCCATTTCAACGGTAGTACCTGCAAGAGCAGTAAATACTGCACCACAACCTCCACAAGCTGGCTTTAATCAATCAATGGATAATGACGGTTAATGACCATTACTGGTTTTGCTTGGAGTAGGCCATTTGTTTGATCGCTATCAAGCAGGTGAGCAGGCGATACTTGTTCATTTAGATTTTCCTGATGAAAATGCCCGTGAAGACTTACAAGAGTTTGAAATGCTTGTAAGCTCTGCGGGTATTGATTCATTGTGTGTTATTACGGGTAAACGTAATACACCTCATACCAAATTTTTTGTGGGCAGTGGTAAGGCTCAGGAAATTGCCGATGTTGTACAAGCGTACGAAGCAAATGTCGTTTTGTTTAACCATAGTTTATCTCCTTCACAAGAAAAAAATATTGAAGCGCTTTGCCAATGTCGGGTTGTTGATAGAACAACTTTAATCCTTGATATTTTTGCACAAAGAGCACGAACTCATGAAGGTAAATTACAAGTAGAGCTTGCGCAGTTACGCCATATGAGTACCCGATTGATCCGAGGCTGGACTCACCTTGAGCGACAAAAAGGTGGTATTGGCTTACGTGGCCCTGGTGAAACGCAGCTAGAAACTGATAGACGATTATTGCGCGAACGCATGGTTAGTATTCGTAAACGGCTAGGTAAAGTTGAAAAACAACGTCAGCAAGGTAGACGTGCACGTAATCGTGCTGAAATACCTACCGTTTCTCTAGTCGGCTATACCAATGCGGGGAAATCAACTTTATTTAATCATATAACTAAAGCAGATGTTTATGCTGCTGATCAGTTGTTTGCTACGTTAGATCCAACATTAAGAAAAATTGAAGTTGAAGATGTTGGACGCGTTATATTAGCAGATACCGTTGGATTTATTCGTCACTTACCTCATGATCTTGTGGCGGCATTTAAGGCAACATTAACTGAAACACGTGAAGCTGAATTATTACTGCATGTTATAGATATTGCTGATGATCGCCGTACTGAAAATATTGAGCAAGTAGAAGAAGTATTAAATGAAATTGATGCGGGTGAAGTGCCTCAGTTACTAGTATGCAACAAAATAGATATGCTGAGCGATATTGAGCCACGCATTGACCGCGATGCCGAAGGACTGCCTATTCGTGTTTGGTTATCTGCCCAACAAGGCATGGGTATTGAGTTATTATTCCAAGCATTAGCTGAACGATTAGGCAAACAAATTGTAAAACATTGTTTAAAAATCCCACCTAATTTTGGCAAGTTACGCGGAGAGTTATATCAACTCAATTGTATTGACAGTGAGCAATACGACGATGAAGGTAATTGTTTGTTGAAAGTAAAATTACCTATCAGAGAATGGAATCGATTAATAAAACAAGATGAAGTGAGCATAGAGCACTTTATTGAAAGTTAACAGACTGATATATTAAGCCAAACAAATTATTTGGCTTAATCATTTTAATCCAATTATTTTAAATTAGCGGAGAGCATCATGGCTTGGAACGAACCGGGGAAAGACGATAAAGACCCCTGGAAAAATAAAGGTGGCAAGAATCAAGGACCACCTGATTTAGACGATTTATTGAAAGATTTAGGCAACAAAGTTGGCGGCATTTTTGGTGGTAAATCATCAGGTGGCGGTAGCGGAAAAAGCTTTTCTTCTATAGGTGTTGGTTTAGCATTAGTTGTTGCAGTATTGGTGTACGCTTTTAGTGGTTTTTATACTATTAAAGAAGCTGAGAAAGGGATTGTGTTACGCTTTGGTCAGTCAGCTGGTTTAGTTGAACCTGGTCTGCGTTGGAAGTGGACGTTTATTGATCGTATTATTCCGGTTGATATTCAAAGCACACGTAATTTACCTTCTGCTGGCTTTATGCTCACTCAAGATGAAAATGTTGTCCGTGTTGAAATGGAAATTCAATATCGCGTGGTTGATCCTCGTAACTATATCTTTAGTGTGACCAATGCTGATGACAGTTTAAGTCAATCACTTGATAGTGCTTTACGTTATGTCGTGGGTCATTCTAAAATGGATGACATCTTAACCAGTGGTCGTGAAGCAGTACGTCAATCTGTTTGGCAAGAGTTAGATAAAATAATTAAACCTTATAATTTAGGTTTGATCATTGTTGATGTTAACTTTAAAGACGCTCGTCCTCCTGAAGAAGTGAAGGATGCTTTTGATGATGCAATTGCTGCACAAGAAGATGAAGTACGCTTTTTACGTGAAGCTGAAGCCTACGAGCGTGGTATTGAACCAAGAGCGCGTGGTCGAGTTAAACGTATGGAACAAGAAGCACTAGCCTATAAATCACAAACCGTGTTAGATGCAGAAGGTGAAGTGGCTCGATTTAATAAAATTTTACCAGAGTATCAAGCGGCACCAGAAGTGACTCGTCAGCGTTTATATTTGACGACGATGGAAAAAGTGTATGGCAATACCAGTAAAGTGATGGTTGATGTTGAGGGCGGTAACAATATGATGTACTTGCCGTTAGATAAAATTATGCAACAACAGTCGCCACAACGCATGTTGCCTGCGACGTTACCAAGCTTAAACAGCACCAATTCAATTAACACTGCACCTGCCACTTCTGGTCGTACAGATCGATTTAGTAATGGGAGAAACTAAGCAATGAAAAATTTTACTCTTGCTATCGTAGTGGCGTTGTTTTTATTAGCAACATCTGCAGTATTTATTGTTTTTGAAGGTGAGCGAGCGATCGTCTTTCAATTTTCAAAGATTAAACGTGATGGCGATACCGATCAAATGAAAGTATTTGAGCCGGGTCTACACTTTAAAATACCGTTAATTGAAAGGGTGATAAAACTAGATGCCCGAATTCAAACGTTAGATGAAGCACCCGATCGTTTTGTCACCTCTGAGAAAAAAGATTTAATGGTCGATTCATTTGTTAAATGGCGCATTATTGATTTTTCTACTTATTACTTACGTACTTCAGGCTCTATTGATAATGCCAGTGCATTATTAAAACAGAAAGTGAATAACGGTTTACGTACTGAATTTGGTACTCGCACCATTAAAGAGATTGTTTCGGGTGATCGTTCAACTATCATGGCTAAAGCCTTAGAAAGTGCGGCAAGTAGTCGTGCAGATTTAGGTATCGAAGTGATTGATGTGCGTATTAAAGCGATAAACTTACCAACAGAGGTGAGTAATTCAATTTATGAACGTATGCGTGCTGAGCGAACTGCTGTAGCCAAAGAGCATAGAGCTCAAGGTCAAGAGCAAGCTGAAATTATTCGTGCAACCATTGATGCCAAAGTAACGGTTATGTTAGCAACTGCGCAGAAAGAAGCATTAGAAATGCGTGGTGAAGGTGATGCTTTAGCTGCTAAGGTTTATGCTGATTCATACCAGCAAGATGCTGAATTTTTTAACTTTTACAGAAGCTTACAAGCTTATGAGAAAAGCTTTAACAGCAAAAGCGACATTATGGTTGTTAAGCCAGATAGTGATTTCTTCCATTATTTGAAAGATAGCACTAAAACTAAAAAGTAATAATAAGTGTTTAATAATTGAATCATAAAAGCCATGGCGATTGTCATGGCTTTTTTATGTAGAGAATAGCGATATGCCGTGGTGTCTTGGATGATAAAACGGCTAAATAAAAAGTGATAAAAATAATGAATACAGAACTACTGCTTAGTGCTATTGCATTAGCACTTATTATTGAAGGCTTGATACCGGCATTGTTTCCCAATAAATGGCGAGCGTATGTTTTGAAACTTGCAGAGGAGTCACCGCAATCAATCAGAGTACTCGGTATTAGCATTATTGCCATTGGTGTAATTATTCTTTGGTTGATCAATTAATTAGTCAAACGCTAAGTGTTTCACTTTCTTTATTATTTTTAAATTGTCTTAAAAATCGGCAAATTTTCTCTTGGACAAGATATTTTATTCTGATAAAATCCCCGCCTAATTTTCTTACCAATATGTGAACATGGGTAAAAACGTCGTAGTTCTTGGCACTCAATGGGGTGACGAAGGCAAAGGTAAAGTAGTTGATCTACTTACAGATACAGCGAAGTACGTAGTACGCTATCAAGGTGGCCATAACGCAGGTCATACATTAGTTATAAACGGTGAAAAAACTGTTTTACATCTTATTCCTTCAGGTGTTTTACGTGAAAATGTGAAATGTTTGATCGGTAACGGTGTGGTACTTTGTCCTAAAGCATTAATGACTGAAATTAAAATGTTAGAAGAGCGTGGTGTACCCGTTCGTGAACGTTTACTGATCAGTGATGCTTGTCCACTAATTCTTCCATACCATAATGCATTAGATGCTGCTCGTGAAAAAGCACGTGGTAGTAAAGCTATCGGCACTACAGGTCGTGGTATTGGTCCAGCGTATGAAGATAAAGTTGCTCGTCGCGGATTACGCGTTGGCGATTTATTTAATGCTGAAACATTTGCAACTAAACTAAAAGAAATTATGGAATACCATAACTTTACTTTGGTTAATTACTATAAAGTTGAAGCGGTAAACTTCGATGAAGTATATGCAGATGCTATGGCGGTTCGTGATGTAATCATGGGTATGGTAGCTGATATCTCTGAATTGCTCGATCAAGCTCGTATTGCTGGTGAGAAAATCATGTTTGAAGGTGCTCAAGGTACTTTGCTTGATATTGATCACGGTACTTATCCTTACGTAACTTCTTCAAATACTACTGCTGGTGGTGTTTCTACTGGTTGTGGTTTTGGCCCTTGCAACATTGATTATGTTTTAGGTATAACTAAAGCGTATACCACGCGTGTTGGCTCTGGACCATTTCCTACTGAGTTAGATGATGAAATTGGTAATCATTTAGGTACTGTTGGTCATGAATTTGGCGCAACAACGGGTCGAGAACGTCGTTGTGGTTGGTTTGATGCAGTTGCAATGCACCGTGCAGTGCAAGTGAATAGTGTTACGGGTTTCTGTTTAACTAAACTTGATGTTTTAGATGGTTTAGAAGAATTAAAAATCTGTACCGGCTATCAAACTAAATCAGGTGAAATCATTACCGTACCGCCAACTGCGGCTGAAGGTTATGAAGAAATTACCCCTGTATACGAATCAATGCCAGGTTGGTCTGAAAAAACCTATGGCGCGACAACAATTGATGCGTTACCAGCTAATGCAATTGCTTATATTAAGCGTATTGAAGAAATTACTGGTGTACCGATTGATATTGTTTCAACAGGTCCTGATCGTAACGAAACAATTATTCTAGTGAATCCATTCGCTGAATAATTAAAATTATTTTGTACTTAAAACCAGCCTCAAGGCTGGTTTTTTTTGCCTTATTGTACTGAATAGCTATGTCGAAAAAGTTGTTTTTTTAACTTTACCTCTGGTAGACCAGATAAAGTAAATGTTGATAACTAACCTGTTTAAGTATCGAAAAAGTGAAAAATATAGCTAACATGCAGGTATATTTTCGAATCGTGATTTTGCTTTTTTAGTAACATCTACTGCATAACTATGGCGAATATTCACCATTATTATGTGCTTCGAATATGAGCTAAGGCTATATTAATTATAGCTTGTAGCTAATTCTTCTATAGAAAGCCCCTTGATTCAATCTAGTGATTTGAAATAGTATACAAACCAAATAATAATAATAAATTTTGCTGGCTCCATATTGGAGTTTCTCATACAAATAACGCACCTAGGATTCACCATGACAGACTTTCGCCAACAAGCACTTGATTATCACCAATTTCCCACGCCGGGGAAAATCAGTGTTGAATTAACCACTTCAGCAGAAACTAGCTATGATCTTTCATTAGCTTACAGCCCAGGAGTTGCTGAACCCGTTCGAGCTATTGCCGATAACCCAGATGATGTTTATAAATATACAGGTAAAGGTAATACCGTAGCAGTGATCACCAATGGCACGGCAATTTTAGGTTTAGGAAATTTAGGTGGAATGGCATCGAAGCCTGTGATGGAAGGTAAGGCGTTATTGTTTAAGCGTTTCGCCGATATAAATTCTTTTGATATTGAAGTGAAGCATAAAACGGTTGAGGAATTTGTTAATACGGTAGCTAATATTGCCGATAGCTTTGGCGGGATTAATCTAGAAGATATTAAAGCACCAGAATGTTTTGCTATAGAAAAAGCACTAATTGAGCGTTGTAAAGTGCCGGTTTTTCATGATGATCAACATGGCACCGCTATCGTTACTGCTGCAGGTATGATTAACGCCTTAGATATACAAGGTAAAAATATCAAGCATGCCAATATTGTTTGTATGGGAGCTGGTGCGGCAGCTATTGCTTGCATGGAATTACTAATCAAATGTGGCGCTCAGCGTGAAAAAATCTACATGTTAGATACTAAAGGAGTTATCCATACTCGTCGTGATGACTTAAATGAGTATAAACGTCTATTCGCTAACAATACCGATAAACGTACTTTAGAAGATGTTATTGATGGTGCTGATGTTTTTGTTGGCGTGTCTGGCCCTAATGTTTTATCAGCAGAGCATGTGAAACTAATGGCAACAAAGCCTGTAATTTTTGCTTGTTCAAACCCTGATCCAGAAATAAAACCAGAGCTAGCACTAGCAGCTCGTGATGATTTGATTATTGCTACTGGACGTTCTGATTATCCAAATCAGGTGAATAATGTTTTATGCTTTCCCTTCATTTTTCGTGGTGCGTTAGATGTTCGTGCTCGTAGAATTAATGATGAAATGAAAATAGCGGCAGTACATGCTATTCGTGCTTTAGCCAAAGAAGCAGTCCCAACAGAAGTGCTAACCGCTAGTGATGTTAGTAGCCTTGAGTTTGGTAAGGAATATATTATCCCTAAGCCGATGGATCCGCGTTTATGCTCAGCTGTTGCCTTAGCTGTTGCAACAGCTGCTGTTGAATCAGGTGTAGCGGCGTTAGACTTACCTGAAAACTATATGGCATAGCCATTCAGGAAAATAATAAAAAAGGTGCTCAAGGCACCTTTTTTTATGTTCAGAATAAACAGTATGTCATGAGCACATGGATGTAAGGAATGACGATGCTTATGATCAAAGTACTAAATAATGAAAACTACTCTTCGTCTGGTTCGTACTGACTGAAATCGGTAATACCTAGTTCACTTAATGCTTCTTTTATACTCGTCGGTAAACCTTGTCTATTATCTTTAGCTAGATCATTATCATTAGGTAGCGGCTGTCCAGTGAACGCATGTAAAAATGCTTCACACAATAATTCACTGTTTGTTGCATGTCGTAAATTATTTACTTGGCGACGGGTTCTTTCATCTGTTAATACTTTTAAAACACGTAACGGTATAGAAACAGTGATTTTTTTTACTTGTTCGCTTTTTTTGCCGTGTTCAGCGTATGGGTTAATATACTCACCATTCCACTTTGCCATGAAATTACCTCTAAATTTTTATTATACTTATTATGTATACCATAGGTGATTTTACTAGTTGTGAGCACTGAGTCAATAACGAATGTGTAGAAGTTTAGAAGTCTAAAGTTCTTGACGCAAATAATTAAAGCGTTTAGAGTTATAGACGTCCAAACATCTATATTGATAATACTTGAATTCTGTTAACCGTTTTGGTCGAGGAAGATAAAATGAATGACAATAAAATAGCCACTAAAGCGGTAAGAGCAGGCATTAATAATGATCAGCATCATGGTGCTGTTGTTGCGCCTATTCATCTCTCTAGTACCTATTCTCTCAAGGGGTTTAACGATAAACGTCAGTTTGACTATTCTCGAACTGGCAACCCCACGCGTGCTATTTTTGCTCAAGCAATTGCTGATTTAGAACAAGGTGCTTTGGGTATTGTTACCAGTACTGGTATGTCGGCAGTGCATTTACTTTGTCAATTACTCTCAACAAAAGATACGGTAGTAATTCCTCATGATTGTTATGGCGGTAGCTATCGATTATTTTCACATTTAGCTAAACGTGGTCAGTTCACTTTGATTGTGGTTGATCAAAATAATGAACAAGCATTGGAAGAAGCATTAGCCAACAAGCCCAAACTAGTTTTAGTAGAAACACCGAGTAACCCATTATTACGCTTAGTTGATATTGAAAGAGTGTGTCAGGCATGTCATGACGTAGGGGCGATAGTTGCTGTTGATAATACTTTCTTATCCCCTGCACTTCAGCAACCATTATTACTTGGCGCAGATATTGTTTTTCATTCGACAACAAAATACATTAATGGCCATAGTGATGTGGTTGGTGGAGTGTTAGTTACTAAAGAGCAAACTTTAGGGGAAGAGTTAGCTTGGTGGGCAAATTGTATTGGTATTACTGGCTCACCTTTTGATAGCTATTTAGCTTTACGTGGTTTAAAAACCTTACCTATTAGAATGAAACAACATCAAGAAAATGCCGATAAAGTGGCTCAGTTTTTACAGGGACATCAGGCAATTGAAGCGATTTATTATCCTGGTTTAAGCTCTCACACTGGTTATGCGCTAGCACAAAAGCAACAAAGTGCCGCGGGTGCGATGATGAGTTTTGAAATTAAAGGTGGCGTTGAAGCAGTTAAAAAGTTATTTAGTCACCTATCTATTTTCACTTTGGCACAATCTTTAGGTGGTGTTGAAAGCTTAATCAGTCATCCATCAACCATGACACACGCAGGTATGGAATTGTCAGCACAAATTGAAGCGGGCATTACGCAATCATTAGTGCGCATTTCTGTCGGTATAGAAGATGTAGATGATTTGATAGCTGATTTAGCTCATGGTTTAGCCGCAAGCCAAGATAACGGATAAAAGAGAAATTGTAGAAATGAATTCGATTGATAGTACACAAGTATTAAGTGCCGGGAAAAACCAACTAATTAAACATGCCATTCAAATTCACAAATTCGGCGGTAGTAGTTTAGCCACCTCTGAGTGCATTGAGCGAGTGGTTGATATTATTCAAACACACTGCCAATTAAATGATGTTATTGTGGTTTCAGCTAATGGTGATACCACAGATGCGTTGTTTACACTTGTTCAGCAAGTGAAAGATGAAGGGCAATTACTCGTATCGACATTAAATCTTCTGCAAGAAAACCAACAACAACTTATTAAAGCATTGTTAAATAAAAGCAGTGCTGCTCGATTAATTGAATTTTTGGCTCGAGATATTGCTCAGTTATCTTTTTGGTTAACCGATAACTTATCGCAACATCAAAACGATATTCTAGCTTTTGGTGAACTTTGGTCAGCGCGATTATTAGCTGCTGTTTTAAATGAGCGTGTTTGTCCAAGTCATACTATTGATGCGAGAGATTTTCTTGTTATCAATAACGATCATGATTGTATTGTTGAACATGATACTAGTGAACGACAACTTGCTGAGCAGTTAAAGTCAGGAAAGTTAGCGGTTATTACTGGGTATATTTGCCAAGATAGTCAAGCAACAACCAAAACACTTGGGCGAAATGGTAGTGATTACTCGGCAACTATCATGGCCTCATTACTTGGTGCTAGCAATGTTACGCTTTGGACCGATGTTGATGGTATTTATAGTGCGGATCCACGTGTCGTGCCGCTTGCTCGAAAGTTACATCGTTTACCTAATGGGGTTGCAAAAGAGTTAGGACGCTTAGGTAATCCAGTGTTACACGCAAAAACCTTGCAGCCACTTACTAGCCATAGTACACATTTGCATGTTGCTAGCAGTTTTGACCCTGAGATTAGTGGTACAGAAATTGGAAAGTTTGGTCAAATTGCCAAACAAGAGTTAGCTGTTACTTATCTTAATGACTTGTTATTAGCTCGCTCAAGTAGTTTTCTTGGGGAGCGTGGAAAAATGGCTAAGCAAGAGTTTTCAGCGCTGTGCTTTGATGTTAATAAAGGCTTCATTGTTATTCATCAAAATCAACAAAAGGCGGTAAGCCAATGGCTAGCTAGTCATGATACGGAAGTATCATTTACTCCAATTTCATTGATCGCTACTGTGGGTCATAAAGTTGTTGACCACGGCAATGTACGTGCACGTTTCAAACGAGCACTTAAACACACCAAAGTTTTAGAAATTGTCAATTCAGAAAACTCCCATAGTTTAATAGCTTTACTACCGCAAACTTGTACAGGTGAGTTATTAAATACTGTGCATCATAATATGACAAAAGATGCCCGTCATATTGGTTTAGTTGTCGCAGGCCTTGGTAATATTGGTCAGCGTTTTTTAGAAATACTACCTGCACAATTATCCAAAGTTTCGGCTCTAGAGAATGTTCATTTAGTAGGCTTGGTTACTTCTAAAAAAGCATTAATTAATACCGATGGAATTGATGTTAGTCAAGCATTACAACAATACCAAGAGCATGCTCAGTCTTATGACAGCGAATTATTATTGTCTTGGTTAGCTAATCATCCATATGATGAATTGATTGTGGTTGATAATACGCCAAGTGAACATTTTAGCTTGTTGTATAAAGATTTTTTCTCAGAGGGAATCCACGTGATTGGTGCCAACAAATGGGCGGCATCATCGAGCACAAAGAACTATCAATCCTTGCTTGATACGGCTGATAAAAATGAAAGTTTATGGCTTGGCAATACTACCGTCGGCGCAGGATTACCTATTAATCATGCGATTAAAGACTTGCTTAATAGTGGTGATGACATTACTGAAATTTCAGGAATATTTTCTGGTACCTTATCTTGGTTATTTGAAAGCTATGACGGCAGTGTGCCTTTTTCAACGTTGATGTTGGATGCATTATCACAAGGCATTACCGAACCTGATCCACGAGAAGATTTATCTGGGAGAGATGTTCAGCGAAAGTTACTTATTTTGGCTCGCCTTGCTGGTTTTAACTTATCACTAGATGACATTGAGTGTCAGAATTTAGTACCAGATAACTTACAGCAGCTATCAACCAAAGACTTTTTAACACAAGCTCATCTGCTAAATGACTACTTTGCTAAAGCGTTACAACAGGCTAAAAATAATGATGCATGTATTCGATACGTAGCACGCTTTAAAATTAATAAACAAGGTGTCAGTGCTAAGGTGAGTTTGGAAACATTAGCTCAAAGTGATGCCTTTGCTAACTTAACGCCATGTGATAATATTTTTCAAATAAAAAGTCATTGGTATCAAGAGAATGCTTTGATTATTCGTGGTCCTGGAGCAGGGCGTGATGTGACAGCAGGTGGGTTACATTCAGACTTAGTAAATATTTGTCAACAGCTGATCACTAGACAAACTCAAGTGAAAATAAAAGGTATTAATTAATTTTTAAATTCATTTACTAGAAAAGCTTGTCAGCTAATATTAATTAGCATATATATTATCTAATAAATCTTTTATTCTGAGTAAGTTAAATTTTCTATGGCTGTTAGCACCATCAGTGAAACTCACTTTACCAAACAAGTAAAACACTTACTTGAAAAGCTGTATGGCAGAAGTCCGCTAAAAGACTCTTTACTTGATAGAGCTATCTTGTTTTATAAGGATCAACCTTTTCATCAACAAAAGCTTGATAAGTTGACGGAAAAAATTACAGAATTAAAAAGTAAAAATCAAAATGAAAAAATTAGCCGTCAACTTAGCGTTATTGAACGTGAATATAGAGATTTAAAGCAAGAGTTTAGTAGTGAAAGCCATGAACGTTCTAAATTTCTCTATGTACTTTGTCGAGAAATAATTGAATTAAGTGAAGGCTCAAGTTTTGCTGAAAGCAATCGAAAATCAGCTCAATTGCTGGGTACAATACAGTTATTAAATCCTACACAAGGAAAGAAGGTCGCTGAAGCTAATGAAAAAAGCAAACCATTATATAAAGCAATATTATGTTTACGGCTATTAGATAAACTCTCCATTGACGGCACCACTATTCTTGAATTGCCTTATATTAAAGCTTATACCCAAGACATTGATGCTCCGCAATTTAAAGATTTTCAATCAATAGATCCGCAAGCCTATGCCGATTATATTGAGTATGTGAAGATCCCGATCTTAATGGCAGCTTTAGTACAAGATATTGGTCATTTTCATCCTGATGCTCAGAAAATTGTTTGCGGCATTGACGGCACTAAAAATCCTTATCGTATGCTGGAATTAGACGATCGAAAGAAACTATTGCAAATTAATTATCATGAAACAGTTAAATTCTTAGTTGATGGTATTGGCACACCTAATTACGTAGGTAACTCTAAAGTTGACCGCGATAAATTTAATATTAACGAGCATAAAAAATTAATTTTTATCCGCAATTTGTTAAAACAAGGTATTTCACCTAAGCAGGGTATTGGTAATCTTCTAAAGGTGCCACAAATATATGCGTCGATAATATTATCAACTAAGGGAAGTTATGATTATAAGCTATTACCTAGGGTATATCAGGCGTTAAATCAAAATGCAGAGCGTGGTACTTGTAGTCAGGTTGCTGTTGATGCCTTACGTGAAATTACGGGTGATTTTCCTCAAGGCTTTGGCATTACCTATATTCCACAAGATGATGGCGTTAAAACTGATCGTTACGAATATGCTATTGTCACCCAGCTCTATCCAAGTGAAACAAATCAACCTATCTGTCGAACAGCGACGAGAAACTTAACTTTTATTGGTTATGGACAAGATATTACTATTAATAGTGATTGCAATCTTTATCATGCTGAAACAGCAAAAGGTTTTGCTAATATAAGTAAAGAGCGGTTAAATGAAATTTTAGCGCTACTTTCATCTAACTATCATGAACGCAGAGAGTTAGATCTTCTGCCTCGTTGTTGGCATGCTGGCGAGTATTTTTCAATCAAAGACAATCAAAAACTGTGGAACAAACAGGGGTGAAGACTTTAATTGATTATCCATTAGGATAAACTGATTTGGTTGAAATATAGACAATTATTAAAAAAGGGCATATGCTGATTTTTCAATTTTTTATTATATGAGCACGCTATGGAGGCGCCTTTTTCAATCGCAATGTCGTTTATTACCATCTCACTGGTGATGCTTCTCGCTTCTCTGCTCTTTAAAGATAAAGAAGGCGATAAGCCTGCGCGTTTTGCATTCAGGGTATTCTACTTCTCAGCCTTAATGCTTTTTATTTTCATTTCATTAAATATTCAATCTCCAGAACACCTTTATGATATTTTGATTATTTTTTGCATTGTTTTTACTAATGTCAGCTTAGTCATAGGTATTGTATGGCGCTGTAAAAGTATCATTCCTATTAAAGTCACTTTTATTCTATCAACTTTATACTTAATCAGTGCTTTAATTCTGGATAATTATAGTGTGCAACTGGCTTATTTATACACGATTATTTCTTCTCTTATTTCAGTTTATGCATTGTTGAACAGGAAACAAGGTAGTAACACTGGCGATAAAGGGATGGCGATGGTAATTCTCGTTAACACTGTTTTATTATTGATCAGTGTGATTAGCTTTTTTGGTCTTATCGATAATGGTTACTATGATCAGTTTATTATGGTGGTATTTATTTTCACCCCTGCTTACCTTGCAGGCTTAACTATTTTTTTATTCTCCAGTTATATGCTCGATGCTCATAATGAGTTAACCATACAAGCAACAACAGATTATATGACTGGATTATTTAACCGGCGCTTTTTCTTAGCTGAAGCTAAGAGGGCATTACATTTAGCTGAGCGCCATCAAGACAGTTTATGCGTGATGATGTGTGATATCGATTATTTTAAAGCAGTAAATGACAATTACGGTCATAAAATAGGTGATATTGTCATTAAGACTTTTACTGATACTTTGAAGCAACTACTGCGTAGTGAAGATATATTAGCTCGTTATGGTGGTGAGGAGTTTGTAGCTTTATTACCACAAACCAAAAAGCAGCAAGCACTTATTGTTGTGGAGCGAATGAGGTCTGCCACCGAAAAATTATCTATTCAGACTGAAAAAGGATTGGTCACGCTTACCGCAAGTTTTGGTGTATGCGAAGTTCAACAATTTAGTGATATAGAACATGCGATAACTCATGCTGACCGAGCAATGTACCATGCCAAACAACATGGGCGCAATTCGGTTAAATTTTATGAACACGACTCGGTGGTTGAGTTGACCTCTTAAGCTTTTAGTAGCAATAATGTTGAATCATTTTCAGCAAGATATCTTCAGTTTTCCCAATTTCACTATGTGCTAAAAACTCATTCGGCTGATGCGCTTGGTTAATTGATCCTGGTCCTAATACAATCGTTTGACAACCCAACTGCTGAACGAAAGGAGCTTCGGTGGCGTAATTTACCGCACAACATTTATGACCACTTATTTTTTCGGACAGTATTACTAATTCACTATTTTTATTTTGCTCAAAGCTGGGAGAGCTTGGATCCAACTCAGCAAAGGAAACTTTGTTGGGATATTTTTCGGCAAGTGGCTTTAGGGCTTCACTAAGTAACTGAATAAGTTCATTGTCTGTCATGCCCGGTAAAGAGCGCATATCAATATCTAACTCACAATGACCGCAAATTCGGTTAGCATTATCACCGCCCTTTATCGCACCTAAATTAAGTGTGGGTTCAATTACATCAAAGGCCTGGTTACTATAATTCAGGGCAAGTTTCTCTTTTAGTACCATTAACTGGCCGATTACCTGATACATAATTTCTATCGCATTAACTCCTAAACTTGGTTTGCTAGAATGCCCCGATTGACCGTGAATAGTTATGCGGTGTGACATATGACCTTTATGCATAATAACGGGCACTAAATTTGTTGGCTCTCCTATGATCGCCACATCAGGTTTTATTTGCTGACTTTTTGTAAAAAAACGAGCACCTGCCATGGTGGTTTCTTCGTCGGCAGTGGCTAAAATATAGAGAGGTTTTTTTAACTGCTTGGCAGATAATCCTTTACAAACCTGAAAAATAAAAGCGAAGAAACCTTTCATATCACAAGTACCTAAACCATAGAACTTCTCATCTTTGTTGACAATTTTAAGAGGGTCTGATTGCCATCGATTTTCATCAAAAGGCACGGTATCACTGTGACCTGCTAATAATAATCCACCTTCACCGCTACCTAGCTTTGCTAATAAATTATATTTATTTCGTGTATTAGGCACCGCTTGAATATCAATGCTGAAATCTAGTTGTTCAAACCAAGTGGCTAATAATTGAATAATAGCTAAGTTTCCCTGATCCCAACTTGGCTGAGGTGAGCTAATTGAAGCGCTGGCAATTAGTTGTGTTAATGAATCTGTGAAGTTGGGTAGGTTTTTCATGGCTGATCTCTGTTAAAACTAACAACGAATAAATAATTTATGGGTAGTTATGCTTTATTGTTGCATAACAAGTCATCTAGTGTTACTTTCTCATTCTAGTGTAAATAACCTAATTAAAGAAGGCTATGGAAAATATTTATTTTCATTTGCTATATAGGTTACCAAATAAATTAAGTGAAGAGATTGTATGAAAGTCGCGGTTATTGGAGCAAGTGGGTATGTAGGTGCTGAGTTGATAAGTTTATTGGTAGCACACGACAAAATTTCTCTTGAATATCTAGTTGTTTCCGAGAACAGTCGCTCGGCTGATATAAACTTCTCGCAGCTACACCCCCGTTATTTAGGTGTGTGTGATTTACCCTTAGTGTGTTTCTCGCAAAGCTGGTTTGATGAAAAAGTGCATGAGCTTGATGCAGTTTTTTTTGCTACGCCTCATGAATTTAGTGCTGACTGGGCGCAAGCTTTTGTTAAAAATGGTGTGAAAGTTTTTGATCTTTCAGGCGGTTTTCGTTTAAAGAATAGCAGCGACTATCCAACCTTTTATGGTTTCGAACATAAAAATAGCTCAGCACTTTCACAAGCTAAATATGGTTTAGCGGAATGGCAGCAAGACGACATTGCCAACACTCAGTTAGTTGCTGTGCCGGGCTGTTATCCAACCGCGAGTTTATTATCGCTTAAGCCGATCACGTCAAATAATTATCATATTGAAGACGCTTTAATTGTGGTTAACGGTGTTAGTGGTGTTAGTGGTGCTGGCAGAAAAGCCTCGTTAGCGACGAGTTTTTTTGAAGTGAGTTTAACCCCTTACAATATTTTACAGCACAGACATCAACCTGAAATCAGTCAAGAAGCGGGCACTCAAGTTATTTTCAACCCGCATTTAGCACCTTATAAAAGGGGGTTAATGGCAACGGTAACTTTACAAATTAAAACAGGAGTTACCACCGAGCAAATTAACAGGGCTTTTGTTGATGCATACCAAGATCAACCTTTAGTGCGTTTAACCGGTGCTTGGCCAAAAATTGATAATGTTGCTAATACCCCTTTTGCTGATGTGCATTGGCAAGTTGACGAAGCAAAACAAGTGGTGGTGGTGAGTTGTGCTATTGACAACTTATTAAAAGGTGCGGCTTCACAAGCGGTGCAGTGCGCCAATATTTCGCTGGGATTAGTGAGTGAGTATAGTTTGGCAAATTGTTCTCCTGTAGGGAGTGCCTAATGAAAAATGCTTCCTTTGATAAAGCAGAAAGAGTTAATAAACCGTTAGTGATAAAAATTGGTGGCGCTATATTAGAGAAATCAGAAACGCTAACCGACTTACTAAAGGTAATAGCTTCATTAAAAAATCAAGCTGTTGTACTTGTTCACGGTGGCGGCTGTGTAGTTGACGAAATGCTCAACCAAGCGGGCTTTATTACTGAAAAAAAACACGGTTTACGGGTAACGCCTAAAACACAAATACCAATAATTGCAGGCGCGTTAGCGGGCAGTGTTAATAAATCAATTGTTGCCACTGCAGCGAGTTTAAACATGCAAGCGGTTGGTTTGTCATTATCTGATGGTGACATGGTGTCGTGTCAATTAAGTGAAAAAGAATTAGGCATGGTGGGGGAGCCAAGAGCTCATAGTAGTAAGTTGCTTGATACCCTATTAAACGCTAATTTTTTACCGATTGTTTCATCAATTGGCTCATTAAAAAATGGTGAACTTGTTAACGTAAATGCTGACGATGCCGCGGTGACAATTTGTCAGCTATTAAATGCAGAGTTGCTATTACTCACTGATGTTAATGGCGTTAAAGATGCGAGCGGTGAATATATTGCTTCATTAAACAAATCTCAGGCAAATGTATTAATCGAGCAAGGGGTTATTGCTGGCGGCATGACCGCAAAAGTAAACGCCGCCTTATACGCGGCAAGTCAATTACGACGAAGTATCGCGGTTGCCAGTTGGCAGTCGCCTAAACAAATTATCAATTTAATTCAAGGTGATGCAATCGGTACGCGCATTCAACCTCATTAATAAAATTTATTTATATACTTTTTCGGATTAACAAATATGTCACAAGTAGCAACAAAATTAGTAAATTTTTTAGCAGATGATCAACTGACTAAAACGCAAATAATTGATCTTATAAACTTAGCAATTACGATTAAAAATGCCCCTGCAAATTATAGTCAAGTTTTAGCAGGAAAATCTGTTGCTATGATTTTTGAGAAACCATCACTGAGGACCCATGTAAGTTTTGATATGGGTATCAGCAAACTCGGTGGTCATGCGCTATATTTAGGGCAGCAAAATGGCAAGTTAGGCGAGCGAGAGAGGGTTAGTGATTATGCAAAAAACCTGTCTTGTTATGCCGATTTAATCGTTGCCCGTGTTTTTGAAAATAGTGCAATAGAAGGTTTAGCTGAACATGCCAGCGTACCTGTTATTAATGCACTTTGTGATATTTATCATCCATGTCAAGCATTGGCTGATTTCGTGACCTTGCAAGAACATTTTGTTATTGGCAAAGGTTTGGATTTAAGCAATGTTAAATTAGCTTATGTCGGTGACGGAAATAATGTTTCAAATTCATTGATGTTTATGGCGGCAATATTAGGTGTCGATTTCACTTTAGTTTGTCCACAAGGACATGAACCCGACAATAACTTGTTAAATAAAGCTAAAGCTTTTGCAAAAAAGTCAGGAGGTAAGTTGGTACTTACATCAAATGTTGAAGGCTTAGCTCAGCAAGATGCAATCTATACTGATACATGGGTGTCAATGGGTAATGAAGATGTCAGTAAAAAAGCAGAAATACTAGAAAAGTTTGCACCATACCAAGTAAATCATCAACTGATGAAAAATACCGGTGCAAGTATTGTTATGCATTGCCAACCAGCGCATTTAGGTGAAGAAATTACTACCGAGCTCTTTGACGATAAAGAAATGTCTTTAGTGTTTCAAGAAGCGGAAAACAGAATGTGGGCGCAGAATGCGGTGCTGGTCACGCTTTTAGCAGAGTAACGATAATCTTTTTGCTAGTTAGTCAAATTTAGGCGTCAAAAGTACTCATTGATTATCGTCAACTCCGTGCTTTTTCTTTGAAATTGAAATAACTATTTGCAAGCGAAATCGTTACTACATTAATTATTATATTTACTTAGAAATTATTTGAACAAATTTAGAGAAAATTATGAGCATTGAAAAGAAACAAATCAAAAAAGTAGTATTAGCGTATTCAGGCGGATTAGATACTTCAGCGATCATCCCTTGGTTAAAAGAAAATTACGATAACTGTGAAGTTATTGCTTTTTGTGCTGATGTTGGTCAAGGAGAAGAAGAGCTAGAAGGCATTAAAGAAAAAGCCATCGCATCAGGTGCATCAGAATGTTATGTCGCAGATCTTAAAGAAGAATATGTTAAAGATTACATTTATCCTATTTTAAAAACTGGTGCAGTTTACGAAGGTCAGTATTTATTAGGTACGTCGATGGCGCGCCCAATAATTGCGAAAGCACATATTGAAGTGGCTTTAAAAGTTGGCGCTGACGCGGTTTGTCATGGTTGTACAGGTAAAGGTAATGATCAGGTTCGTTTTGAATCATGCTTTGCCGCTCTTGCTCCTGAGCTTACTGTTATTGCGCCATGGCGTGAATGGGACATGGTTTCGCGTGAAGACTTGCTAGATTACTTAGCTGAGCGTGATATTCCTTGTGCCGCTTCGTTAACGAAAATTTATAGTCGCGACGCTAACGCTTGGCATATTTCTCATGAAGGTGGCGAACTAGAAGACCCATGGTGTGAGCCATCCAAAGAAGTTTGGACAATGACAGTTGATCCGATGGACGCACCTGATGTCGCTGAAACAGTGCAATTAAGCTTTGAAGAAGGTGAATTAGTTGCGGTTGACGGCAAAGACTTTAGTGGTAAAGAGGCCGGTGCATATGACGCCCTAATGTATCTAAACGAAAAAGCTGCAGAACATGGCGTTGGTCGCATCGATATTGTTGAAAACCGTTTAGTAGGCATGAAGTCTCGAGGTTGTTATGAAACACCGGGTGGCACTGTATTAATGGCTGCTTATAAGGGGTTAGAGTCTCTTATTTTAGATAAAGAGTCTTTGAGATATCGTGAATCAATCGGTCATGAATTTTCTCATGTAATTTACGACGGTCGTTGGTTTACACCATTAGCTAAATCTCAACTTGCTGGCGCTGCATCCTTTGCTGAAAAAGTAACAGGTGATGTTGTAGTTAAACTTTATAAAGGTATGGCGCAAGTCACTCAACGTCGTTCACCAAATAGCTTGTATTCTGAAGCTTTTGCTACCTTTGGCGCGGATGACGTTTACGATCAGAAACATGCTGAAGGCTTTATTCGTTTGTTCAGCTTATCTAGCAGAATTACAGCTCTCTCTCAGAAGGAGAAATAGCCATGGCTTTATGGGGAGGAAGATTCCAAGGTAGTAGTAGCGATTTATTCAAAATGTTTAATGACTCACTACCATTTGACCAAATTTTAGTACAGCAAGATATCGAAGGCTCTATTGGCTGGTCGAAAGCAATTCAAAAAGCGGGTGTTTTAACCGTTGATGAACAGCAGACAATGGAATATGAATTAATTGAGTTAAGTAAAAAAGTGGCAGCAGGTGAGTCTGATATTTTAACGTCCAGTGCTGAAGATGTGCACAGTTTTGTTGAATCAGCGTTAACTGAAAAAATTGGCGATATTGCCCGTAAACTTCACACGGGAAGAAGCAGAAATGACCAAGTAGCTACGGATTTACGTTTATGGGCTCGTGAGCAAGTAGACGTATTGATAGACGCACTGAATACTACTCAACAACAATTATTGACGTTAGCAGAAAACAACAAAGAACATATTTTACCAGGCTATACTCATTTACAACGTGCACAACCCGTGCGTTTTGCGCATTGGTGTTTGGCTTATATTGAAATGCTAAAACGTGATGCTAGCCGTTTAATTGATGCAAGAAAACGCATGAACCAATGTCCACTAGGTAGTGGTGCATTAGCAGGAACAACTTACCCGATTAATCGAGAAGAACTCGCGCATAGCTTAGGTTTTGACTCGCCGTGTGTGAATAGTTTAGATGCCGTTTCAGATCGTGATTTCGTGCTAGAAATACTTTTTGCCGCTAGCACTTCAATGATGCATTTATCACGTTTTTCAGAAGACTTAATTTTCTTCAACTCTGGCGAAGCGAACTTTATTACCTTAGGCGACCAAGTCACTTCGGGTTCATCGTTAATGCCGCAAAAGAAAAATCCTGATGCGCTAGAGCTAATTCGTGGAAAATGTGGTCGGGTGTATGGTGCATTGCAAGGACTTTTAGTAACGCTAAAAGGCTTACCAATGGCGTATAATAAAGATTTACAAGAAGACAAAGAAGGACTTTTTGAAACTGTTGGCCAGTGGCATACGTGCTTATTAATGGCTGGAGAGGTAATTAATTCAATTGAGCTTAACAGTGCTCGCTGTCAGAAAGCGGCAAGGGAGGGGTATGCAAATGCTACCGAACTTGCCGATTATCTGGTATCGAAAGGTATGCCATTTAGAACAGCCCATGAAGTGTCGGGGCAAGTGGTGGTTTATGCCATTAACCAAGGTGAGCCGATTGAAAGCTTACGTTTGGGGGAGTTACAACAGTTCTCCTCATTAATTGAAGATGATGTTTACCCAATTCTAGAACTTGAATACTTAGTTGATAAACGTAACATTCTCGGCGGAACAGGTATTGAACCAGTCAGTAAAATTATTTCACAATACCGTCATAATTTAGGCTCGGCAGACTATGTTGTACGTGATGCCAAATTAACCGACTTACGCGCGATCAGTAAATTAGTAGATTACTGGGCAGGTAAAGAAGAAAACCTACCACGAGCCGAAGACGAGTTGATCAAATCAATTCGCGACTTTGCAGTAATAGAAGTAAACGGTCAAGTTTGTGCATGTGCTGCGCTTTATATTTACAGTACAGGTTTGGCAGAAATTCGCTCATTAGGTGTATCGATAAACTATCAAGGCAAAGGATATGGCAAAGCGTTGGTTGATCATTTATTAGCGCGAGCGAAAAATTTAGCGTTAAGCAAAATATTGGTCTTAACCCGTAAGCCAGATTTTTTCACCCGCTTAGGTTTTGAACTGGGTGAAAAAGAACAGTTACCGGAAAAAGTCATGAAAGATTGTGATTTATGCCCACGTAAAGATAACTGTGATGAAACTGCATTACTTTATCAGTTAAATGCTTATGACCCATTAACTATTAATACAATAAATATGAGCTAATGTAATTCTCTTCCGATGATCTAACATTATTTCTAAGAAAACCACCACGTTTCATAGCGTAGGTGGTTTTTCTTTTATAAGGAATAAAAGGTGATTGTTTAAAAATGTAGCAAATATGTTACCTAATGCTTGTGTTCTCAGTGTTTTTGCGGTGCAATGCCAACATATAAAATTAATATTATAAAGTTTGATGATGTTTTCAAGTTTAGGTTCAACTTACCGCTTTTTGTTGTGTTTGGTGTTAGTGACTAGTTTCACTGCGGTTGCACAAGATAGTTTTAATACACAAAAAGGGAATGTTTTACAACTTGGCGTTGATAGTGAGGTTGGCAGTATTGATAATTTTTTATTTGAAAACAAAAATGAACAAAGTACCTCTTATATCAAATTAGCAACTAAAATTTTTTTACAAACTCAAGTTGAACAGCATTTATTAAATGTAAAAGTACAAGCTAGTCATTTGAAGTACCAACAATTCTCATTAGATGATCATAGTGACTTTAGCATTAACGGTGAGTACCAATATAAGCTTTCTGATAACAAGGCTTTATTTTTTAATGCTGAAATGCTTAACCGGTATGAGTACCGAGGAACAGGCTTATCATTAGGTAATGCTGATAGCTTAATCAAAGGGGACGAAAAGGAGAACTTAAGTCTCTCCTCTGGTTATTTATATGGTAGCCGTGATTCTGTAGCACAGTTTAAAATTGAGTTAGGTGTTAATAGCAATGAATATAAAACTCGTCGAAATGCAACAAAACTATTAGATAAAAATAATGTTTATATTAAGCCTAGTTTTGATTATTTACTTTCTGGGCAGTCATATTTAGCGACAGAACTGTTATATAGCAAATTAAGTTTTAACTTTAATTCGGTACTAGATAAAGCTAAATATGCTGCTTTAGCAGGGCTTAAATGGCATTCTACGGAAATAACAGAGTTAGCAGTATTGCTTGGTTACCAAGAGATTCGTTTTGATGAAAATACTTTTGCAGATGATAACGCTTTTAAATGGCGAGTGAATGTTAATTGGAAGCCGTTATATTCAACATCTATTAGCTTTACTTCAGGGCGTGACTTTCAAGAAGCTAATCGATTAACAGATAGCTATCGAATTGTTGATAATCATCAGGTGGAAGCACGAGTAAGTCTTAGTGATTATTTACAAGTAATCGCCACGCTAGGCTATAAACTTGAGGACACGGTGTTTCAGAACAAACTGACTCAAGAAGATTACCTATTTACTGATTTTCAATTGAAATATCAGCGGAATGAGTGGTTGTCTTTGCACCTTCGTTATATTTATAGTGATTTAAATTCGACGGAAACAACATTAGATTATCAGAGAAATAGCCTTTCTATAGGCTTTAGTGTTAGTATCTAGACGGTATTGGATAAAAAATATGCGATTGTTAGCGATTATATTTTACTTGTTGTTTATCGATGTTGCCTACTCTAATGAGTACCTTCTGGGCGCAGGTGATCATATTGAAATCACCGTCTACGATGAAGTTGACTTAACGACTAAAGTTAAAATTGATAAATCCGGCCTTATTTCTTTTCCTTTTTTAGATGATGTCCAAGTGATTGGATTAACCACTAAGCAAGTGGAGAAAGTTATTTATCAAGGGTTGTTAGGTGATTATCTAGTTGATCCGCAAGTTAATGTATCTATTGTTATTTATCGACCTTTTTTTATCCACGGTCAGGTTAAGCGCCCCGGTGGTTACCCTTACCAAGATGACTTAACTTTGGATAAAGCTATTGCTATTGCTGGTGGGCTAGCAAATAGAGCATCAAAAACAGATTGGAAAATTACAAGGATAGTGCATGGAAAAAGCGTTGTTATCAACGCCAATGTAACCACTCAGGTAAAACCTGATGATATTATAAAAGTAGAGCAAAGTTTTTTTTGAATCAGATTGAAAACGCAAATTCTGCTCTTGCACCAGATGACGTGGCTTTAAAAGAAGTTTTAAGCCCTTTATGGTCAAGACGATGGAAAATACTTTTTTTCACACTACTAATGACATTAGTGGTGGTTTTTTACGTTTCGTTATTAAAACCCTCCTATAAAGCAACTGCTATCTTGCAAATAGGTAGTCAAATTCCGAGCAATACCTTATCGATAAATGAAGCTTTTAATGAATCAAAAGCTAGCCAAGAACAAATACAAACTCAATATGAATTATTACGCTCAAGAAAATTTGCCGAGCGAGTGATCTCGCGTTTAAACTTGACTGAGCATGAGGAGTTCAACAGTGGCAAATATAATGACAAGATACCTTTTCTTGCTAACCGCTACAAATCAACTACATCACCAAAAATTAATAAAGTTGTTAGTGCCTTTCGACAACGCTTAACGATTACTCCTATTTCAGGTACTGAATTAGTTAAGATAACGTTTGTTTCTTATTCGCCCAAATTAGCCAAAAGAGTTGCCAATCAAATAGGACAAACCTATTTGCAATATCAAGATGAAATTCATAGTGCTTCTAAAGAAACAACTTCTCAGTGGTTGGTTGATCAACTAGAAGAGTTAGGAAAAAAATTAGAATTATCAGAACAAGCTCTGCAGGCATATCGAGAAAGTGCAGGTATTGTTGATATTAAAGGTATTGATGGATTAGTGTCGGCAGAATTAACTGAGCTAACGTCTTCTGCTATTCAAGCATCAAGGAAAGAAGATGATTTAAAGGTTACATATCAATATATTCAAAAACATAAAGGTAGTTTTCATGAGTTAGTCGAGCTGCAGGAAATTAGTCGTCAAAACTCATACCTGCAATTGCATCGCGCAAAAGAAATCTTACAGCGTAAGATAAATGAGCTATCTAAACGATATGGCCCTAAGCATCCTAAAATGATCGCGCTTGAAGCTGAACTCAGTTCTTTACAGAAGAGCTTGCAAAAACAAGTGAATGATTTAGTGATTACTTTTGAGAAAAATTACTTTTCAGCGGTGGAAAAAGTAAAAGCGACTAATGTTCGTTTAGCTAAAGCTAAGGAAAATTATTTACGTTTAAGTCGTTCAAAAAATAAGTTTTCTCAGCTTGAACGTGAAGTTGATACTAACAAAGAATTATACAGCAATTATCTTGTGCGTTTAAAAGAAGCTGATGCCATGGGCAATTATAAAGCTAATTTTTATGTGCGTTTTATTGATAAGGCTATTACTCCTAAGTCAAAATTCGCACCTAATAAAACCTTAATAGTTGTGATGAGTTTTATTTTAGCGTTGGCTACAATTTCGATTATCATTATCATGCGTGAATTACTAATGGATACGTTAAATTCACGAAGAAAGTTAGAGAGCTTTAATGAGGCAGAAATCCTTGCAGTATTACCTAAATTTAAATCAAAGAATTTAAATTCAGAAGGAAAAGATTATTATAAAGATAATCGCTTTACTGAAGCGATTAGAACTTTAAGGACTTCGTTGTTATTCAGCGGTGAAAGAAAAGTACCTAAAGTCATTGCAATCACCTCCTCTGTACCTAATGAAGGCAAATCAACCGTAGCCTTGCAACTAGCCCGTTCATTCGGTGAAATGGAAAAAGTTTTATTGATTGAAGCTGATATGCGGCATCCTACGGTAGCTAAGAATTTGGATCTAGATCTACATCGTCCTGGTTTATCTAACTTGTTAGCTAAAACACATCAAATTAATGAGTGTATTGTTAGAGATAAAAACGTAAAACTTGATATTTTAACTTCGGGTATTTCACCGGCTAATCCATTAGCCTTTTTATCAATGAAGCGCTTTAGTATGTTGATTAAAGTTTTTGGTAATTTCTACGATCGAATCATTATCGAAACACCGCCAGTTAATGCGGTGAGTGATGCGGTTATTATTTCCCGTTTGGTAGATAGTGTTCTATATGTTGTTCATGGTGGAAAAACCAAAAGAGAGCAAATAACCTCAGGGTTAAGAATGCTACGACAAGTTAATGCGCCGGTTGCTGGTGTGGTGGTTAATCATAGTGAAAATATCGATACCGATAAATATCAAAATAAATACTACAATGATATGGCTAATATCATTAAACTCCCTATTCGAAAGCAAGGATAAACTAGCCCATTATCAAGATAAGCATTAATCAATGTTTTTCTTAAAATACTCAAATACGGTATTAATTCATACCCGAGTTGAATTAATTTGATTACAATGACAACCAAAATAATGCAATTTTTCAGACTGAGCATTTATGAAGTCATATCAAAACTATCTCTTAACGGCTAACAATAGCTTTGCCATACCAGCCGTTTGTCCACACATTTATTTTCCTACCTGCATTGAAGAGCTCATTGAGTTTTCTACTCAAGTTAAAGCACCTTTTTATATATTAGGCGAAGGGAGTAATACACTTTTTACTGATGATATTACGCCAATGATCATGCAACCAGCTTTACGTGGTATCACAGTTAAAGAGTTTGAGGAGCACTTCTTACTTACTGCAGCTTGTGGGGAAAACTGGCATGAGTTGGTGAGTTATTGTGTTGAACATGGTTATAACGGTCTTGAAAATTTAGCGTTAATTCCTGGTAGTGTTGGTGCTGCACCAGTACAAAACATTGGTGCTTATGGAGTTGAAATTGCTGATGTGATCACCCAAGTACGTTGGTTTGAATTTAAAACGCAACAAGTACATTGTTTGGATAATAATGCTTGTAAATTCGCCTACCGAGATAGTATTTTTAAACGAGAGTATTTTGGTAAAGGAGTAATCATTGATGTTACTTTGCGTTTACCTAAATCTTGGCAGGCAAAATTAAATTATGCCGGTTTAAATCAGCTAAGTTCAAATGTATCCGCACAAAAAGTCTTTGAACAAGTGATTGCGATAAGGAATGCAAAGTTACCAGATCCTCAGGAATTTCCTAACGCAGGAAGTTTTTTTAAAAATCCAATCGTTACTCAGGCTAAATATAAAAGTTTATTGGGTACCTATAATGACATGCCCGCATATCCTCAGCATAATGACACGGTTAAATTGGCCGCGGGTTGGTTAATTGAGCAAGCAGGTTTGAAAGGTTACCGAACCGGTGACGTTGGTGTGCATGATAAACAAGCATTAGTTTTGGTGAATTATTCAAACATAAAAAACAATAATAGTGTAACCAGTCAAGAAAATTACAATCAAGGAAATTACAATCAAGGAAAGGAATTAGTGGAACTTGCTAAACACATTCAAGCTAAGGTGTTGGCGCTATTTAATATCCCACTAGAGCCAGAAGTTAGAATGCTAGGAGCTTCAGGGTTAATAAATACTCAAACCCTTCTCGGAAGTAATTTTGAAAGTATGCTCGAAAGTAAACTGAAGAGTAATTAATTTATGGCAAATTCTGTAAAAGAACAATTAATAAAGCAATTAGCCAATGGCCAATTTATGTCAGGCCAAGTGATTGGTGAACAGCTTGGAATTAGTCGTGCTGCTGTATCAAAGCATATTCGTGGTTTAGGTGAAATGGGTTTAGATGTATACCGTGTTACCGGAAAAGGCTATCGATTTGCTCAGCCATTAGTATTATTAGAGAAAGTCAAAATATTACAAACTCTTTCAACAAGCGCATTAGCAAGTAAAGTTGAAGTACATACTGTTATGGATTCAACCAATAGCTATTTAATGCGTCGTATACCTCACCAAATAAAACATGCTCAGGTTTGTGTAGCTGAATACCAAAGTGCGGGAAGGGGACGTAGAGGACGACAATGGATTTCTCCTTTTGGCTCTCATATTTATATGTCAATGTACTGGTACTTGGAACAAGGTATGAGCGCAGCAATGGGGCTAAGCGTTGTTGCTGCTTTGGCCGTGAGCGATGCCATCAATTCATTATATGATATTGATGTTGAATTAAAGTGGCCTAATGATATTTATTTGAATGGCGTTAAATTAGCCGGTATTTTAATCGATCTAGAAGGTCAAGCACTTGAACCTTGCCATAGTGTAATAGGTATTGGTTTAAATATTAATATGCCAAGTGAATCAGGAGAAGTTATCGATCAGCCATGGACAGATTTACAAAGCCATTGTCAGCAAAGGATTGATCGAAATGAATTAGTTGGTGCAATCATTAATTGCTTAACACAGCGTTTAGAAGAGCATAAAAGTAATGGTATTATTACTATGGTCGGCGACTGGCTAAAGCAGGACGTTTATTTGAACAAACCAGTGAAATTAATTACAGGTGAAAAAGAAACTTTAGGTATTTGCCGTGGTATTAACAATCAAGGTGCTTTGCTGCTGGAATGTAATGGACAAATTAAAGCCGTTTATGGTGGTGAAGTGAGCCTACGAGGTGCATTATGATCTTATGCTTTGATATTGGTAATAGCAGAAGTAAATATGTCACGATGTCGGCTTCAGGAATGTCGTCAATAAGTTATCTTGCAACTGAGAATATTACTGAATCGTGGTTGACTGAACATTTTTCTGCCATTTCATCTTGTTTGATTTCTAATGTTACTAATGAAGAGATCAATAATTTTTTTGCAACATGGAGCAAGAAAAATAACAGTAAACTTCAAATCATCAAAAGTGAATCTTCCCGTTTTGGTATCACTTGTGCCTATGAAAAAGTCAGTTCTTTTGGTGTTGATCGTTGGTTAGCGCTTGTGGGCGCAAAATCTTTTTTTCCTAAGAAGCATGTGCTAGTTATTGATGCAGGTACTGCAACGACTATTGATTATCTGCATAAAAGCGGCTTACATCACGGTGGAATGATATTGCCAGGTATTGATACGCTTTTTTCTAGTTTATTAAAAAATACTGAAAATGTGGTGGCAAGCCAACATCAAGTAGAAGAAATTGCTTTTGGTAAAAACACTTCTGAATGTGTTAATTATGCCTGCTGGGCGGCAACAATTGGCGCGATAGAACAAGCAATTAAAACCATACAAACTCATTTTATTGAAGGTAGTGATGAATTACTTGTGCTATTCACTGGTGGTAATGCTAAACATCTTGATGCTCTGATTGAAAATAATAGTAAAGTAATTGACGAACTTATTTTCGTGGGAATGCAAGGCTACTGTTGAGTTAGCGCTTGATTGCGGATTTAGATAAACGTTATGAACGATGAAAAAGCCTAACTAGTTGGATAAAAAAACATCAAACGATAAAAAACATCAATTTTTTTACTTTTTTTTATTGCAAGGGGCAAAACATTACTCTAGAATTCGCACCACTTAATGTAGTGCCGACTTAGCTCAGTTGGTAGAGCAACTGACTTGTAATCAGTAGGTCGCCAGTTCGACTCCGGCAGTCG
>Ga0209292_1000382_pt1 | contig 59539 bp, 57 predicted proteins | sample GOMGulsemesocosm_2_FD_184634 | JGI IMG/M metagenome (GOLD analysis project Ga0209292, IMG submission 184634) | Methane-oxidizing microbial communities from mesocosms in the Gulf of Mexico - GOM9C Gulf of Mexico (SPAdes) (version 2) | ecosystem: Environmental > Aquatic > Marine > Cold seeps... | reverse complement strand
AAAGTGCTAGTTCAGGGTAATTAGTATCTATATCTACATTATATTCTGGTCGTTGATGTAAACCAGCAATAACTACGCCTGCGGTTTTAATTGTTTGCTCTAATTTTCCATCACAGCCTCGAACTCTTAACCCCATATCATGTTGTCTAAAGCCTAAGTCCGCCGTGTCGTAATAACAATTGGATAATTTCTTTGTTATACAGCTAAAAGAAAGTTGTTGAGCAGAAAGTAATTCAGTGATTTTTTCTTTAGAATTTTGACTAACCACAAAATACTTAAGCTCGATTTCGGTAACCATATGCTTCCAATAATAATTTTCAATGAAATAAGTTTACAATAGCAAGGGCTGAAAACAAGTGGCTAATTTATTAATACATTCAATATATGGATATTTCTGACCTTTTTGACATAAAAACCTTAATGTTCGTAAACTTAACTTGCTATCACTTCAGCAAAGCCCTAATATTTTGCCATTAATCATTTTACAAGCATTACTGGTAGTTTCATGAAAAGCATAAAAGGTTTATTTGTCGGTTTAGCCCTTAGTTTATCTTTCCCACTTATTGCAGAAGAAACAACTGCCGATTTAGCTTCAGGCTTCATTTCTGATGACCTTTTCGTTTATATGCATTCTGGGGCCGGCAATAATTACCGAATTCTTGGCAGTGTAAACTCAGGCGTAGAAGTTAAAGTCACAGGCAACCATGCAAATAATTATTCCGAGATTATTGATGATAAAAACCGTACAGTTTGGGTTGAAAGTAAATATGTATCATTAAAGCCTGGTTTACGTTTTGTAATTGCTGAACTTAACGAAAAGCTAGCAAATACTGCAGCCAGTAATGATAATTTATCAACTGAACTTTCTGAAGCCAAAAATCATATTGATAAGCTTACTCAAGAAAAAATCACACTTAATAATGAAGTAAGTGAGTTAAATAAAACCCTAACTTCGACACAGTCAAAACTAAAAAATCAAGATACTAACATCCAAAAGGAATGGTTTTATAATGGCGCTATCGTCCTTGTAATTGGTTTACTTTTAGGTTTATTGATACCTCGACTTACAGTTCGTCGTAAAGGTTCAATGGATAATTGGAAGTAATAGCTTTTCTGGCCTAATAAGCTCGCGTATACTCTGCGCGATTTCATTTATTTAATGTGGTATTTTTGTGTATAAATTTAAGTTACTTTGTTTTGTCACCTGCTTTATATTGTTCGGTTCAACACAAGTTAATGCAGATGGTGTTAGCCCTTACCTGCCATTAAAAACAGATCCGCTGATAGAACTTGAAATAGAACGCTTAGCCGCTATTTCTCAAATGCCCATTTTAACTAAACCTTATCATATTGTTACTGTAGTTAATTACCTTAAAAAAATTGAACTGTCTCACCCACAGCTTTTCCATAGAATTACCAGCTATATAAATCGTTATAAACAACAAAGCGCCATTACCCATATATCAACCACATTGGCGACTTCAGATAATAAAAACTTAACATTAGCAAATAACCGCGGCATAAAAATGGACGATTTATCTCAAAGCAGTGTTTTGGGTTTTCATCAATTTAACAAATATGTTATCGCCAACCTTGGCGGAACCATTGTCAATGGCAAGACAATAATTCCTACAAATACATATCTTTCTTTGGGTTATGAATATTTACAGATTGATTTAGGTTATCGAGAACATTGGTTATCTCCTATGCAAGAGAGTGCATCTTTACTTTCGACTAATGCAGAACCGGCGTTGTCGATAACAATGAGTAACGTAAAACCTATAACGTCTTGGAATGCTAAGTATGAGTTTTCTATCGGGCAACTAGAAGAAATGAGCGGGATTAATTTTCAGGATACAGTATCATCAGGAAAACCGCTAATAATGTCAATGCACTTAAGTATACAGCCTCTTCATTGGTGGACTATAGGAGCGAATAGGACATTTCAATTTGGTGGCGGTAATAGAAGTACAGGGTTAAGTGATATTTGGAAAGCTATTATTGATCCAGTTAGCGCAGATAACTGTGGTTCAACTGGGACAGAGTGTGGAGCCGACGGTGAAGATGTTGGCAACCAAATAGCCTCGTTAACTAATAAGTTTGATTTTTCTTTTTTTGAATTCCCAATAAGTTTTCTTTATGAATATGCTGGGGAAGATACAAAGAATTTTAAGAACTATCAACTAGGTAATTTATCTCAAACATTTGGTATATTCACTCCATATATTAATAAAGACATTTCGCTATATGCAGAATACACTAAATTTCATACTGCATGGTATGTTCATCATATTTATGAAGAAGGTTATAGAAATAATGGCACTGTAATGGGGCATTGGTGGGGAAATAATAAAGAATTAAAAGACAGCTCCCCAGGGAGTTCATCGCTTATTAGACTGAATTGGGATGTGTCGTCGAAATTCCATTTGCAAGCGTTATTAAGAACAGCTGTAATTAACTCTTCAGATAAAGAAATATATTCACGTTCAAAAGAGCTAGAATTATCGTTAAAACAAGTTTATAAGAATGGTTTTATAAATTACTCATTAATGGTTGGTAATGATATATATGGAGATTCATTCTACCGAGCAGCGTTTGGTTATAGTTGGTAAGTTAAATGAATGTATTTTTTGATATTCAACACCTTTATTATTTACCCCAATATTTGCCCGTAAAAAAAATATTAGAACAAAATGGCGTGTATTGCCATTTTGTTCTATACAATCAACATGAATTACAACCTACTCTGATTAATTGCGTCGAAAAAGAGCAACTAAATTACACCATAGTTGAAAATACGACGAAAGCCAGAGAGCTTTATATCAATGAAAAACCTCATTGGATAATATTTGGCAATGTGTTTGAAGATCTTATAAAAGTACATCAACACTCCCAAACCGCTATGATGAATCATGGTGTTGGACCTAAAGCATGTTATTACAACTGGTCAGATTGTGATATCCAGCACAGGTTTGTTGAGGGTAAGCATAGATTAAAACGTTTGGCCGAGCGATTTCCAAATAAAAAATTTATTGATGTCGGTTATGCGAAGTTAGATCCCATTATTAACAATGAATCCAACTTTTTGGATCTAACGAAATTAGGTTTAGACCCCAAAAAAGAGACCATTTTATACGCTCCTACTTATTACCCAAGCAGTATAGAATGTTTACCTGATAATTTTCCTGAGCGTGTTGCACAATATAACCTGATCATTAAGCCTCATTTTTTTTCATTGATTAAGAAAAAATACAAAAATCATCAAAAGATTTTTAACCTTTGGAGTAAATACAATAATGTGTATATATCTTCAGTAGATGAAGCCTCAATAATTCCTTTTATGAATTCCGCTAATTTATTAATCAGCGATGCTTCATCTACCTTATTCGAATTTACTGCGATTAATAAACCAGCTATATGGTGTGACTTCTTTAAAGTACGTTGGAGCTATAAAGGTATTTTCAAATGTCGTCTAAAAAATCGCCTTGATGAAGATTTAGAGTTTTTTTCGAAAGTGGCTCAACAGGTAAGTAACACTGAACAACTAATTGAACAGATTGACTCACAAATTAAACAACCCAAATTAAAAGAAAAAAGTAGACTCGAATTTACTGAGTTTCTAATCGGTAAGGTTGATGGTAATTGTAGTAAACGCATTACTGAATATTTACTAAAGCATATAAAATGATAATGTACACTGTAGCTTTTGTATTTATAACGATATAATAAATTTTTTACTAGGTTAGGTTTTTTAATATGAGTTCAGTTGTTTACGTTTCAGGCACCTTCGATTTATTCCATCGTAATCACCTTAAAATGATCGAGTATGGAGCAGGTTTAGGTGATACGTTAATTGTTGGCGTAAGTACAGATGAATTGGTATGCAGCTATAAAAACCCACCCGCAATCCCATTTGAAGAGCGAATTGCAATAGTAGACGCCCTAAAATACCCAGACGTTGTCATTCCCCAAAGGTCTCTTGAGCATACAGAGAGAGTTAAAGATCTTAATATCGATATATTCGTTATTGGCGACGACTGGAAAGGGAAATATGATTACCTCAGAGAGCTAGGCGTTAAAGTTTTCTATTTTCCATATGGTTCAGGAATTAGTAGCTCAAATTTAAAAGCTAAAATTGTTGACCAATACAATGAGTTAGTTACTCTTTCCGATAAACATATCAACCCAGATGTAAAAGTATAATGAAATCTATATTAATAACTGGTGGTGCAGGCGACTGGGCACAAAGCTTTGCTCAACAATTCAAAAATGACTATGTTATTTCTACTCCAACAAGAAAAGAAATGGATATTAGTGACGCATTGAGTGTTGAAAACTATTTCGAAAATAACTCATTTGATGTAGTTATCAATAATGCAGGCACAATTCATCCTAAAAGAATTTTAGAGAGCGATACCGCACTTTGGATTAACGATATTCAAGTCAACTTAATCGGCACTTACCTTAGCGCTAAAGCAGCATTAAGCCAAAATAATAAAACACTTATTATCAATATATCGTCAACAGCTGCGTTTAATGCCTACCCTGATTGGTCGTCATATTGTGCTTCAAAGGCAGGTGTTGTTACTCTTTCTAAAAGCTTAGCAAACGATGGATTTAATTCATATTGCTTGTGCCCAGGGGCAATAATGACAAAATTTCGAGATAAATTTGACTTGCCAAATGACAACATTTTAACCTGTAAAGATCTTTCAAAGCATGTTGTTGACATTATTGACAATAAATACACCTCAGGTGATGTTTTATTTGTCCGTAAAGATGAATTTATTCTTAACCCTAGTTAAGTTATTTATGTTGATGAAAAATAATAATTATTTATTCTACATTTCGCAAAATTATTCTTTTGAAATATTAAGACCATTACAACAAGAGATTATAAAGCAGGGAAGCAGCGTTGCTTGGTTTGTGGCTGGTAATGAAGTAAACCTTACAAACTTTCGTACCGATGAAATAGTACTTAAAAACGTTAGCGAAGTTTTAAATTTTAATCCTGTTGCAAGCTTTGTACCCGGCAACATTATCCCAAACTTTATTCCAGGTATTAAAGTACAAGTTTTCCATGGGTTAGAATGGAAGAAAAAAGGTCACTTTGTTATTCGAGACTGTTTTGATTTGTATTGTACTCATGGCAAAGCAACTACAACTCGCTTTAATGAACTAGCTGACAAGCACCTTTTTTTTGATGTTATTGAAACAGGCTGGCCTAAACTAGATAATCTATTCACCACAAAAAAGGAAAAGTATTTCAGCCAGCAGCGGCCTACTATTCTCTACGCGCCAACCTTTTCTCCATCATTGACCTCTGCACCTGAACTCTATGAAGAAATAGCTACGCTCGTTAGCAGTGAAAAATATAATTGGTTAATAAAGTTTCATCCAAAAATGGATCAGAAATGGCTTTCACTTTATTCACAACTTTCAGCTAAAAACCTTAAAATAATAAACTCTGCAAATATAAATTGCCTGTTACAGTCTGCTGATATAATGGTCTCTGATACTTCCTCAGTGATTGGCGAGTTTGCGTTATTAGGCAAACCCGTAATATCTTTAAATAATAGTCAGCCAGGCGACTATTTAATCAACATAACTAACGCTGAAGAGTTATCTAGCGCGTTACAAATAGCATTATCCCCACCGGATACCCTGATCGCTGCAATAAACTCTTACGCTGATGAACTTCACCCCTATAATGATGGCGAATCATCTTTGAGAATACTAGCAGCGGTAGAAAAGATAAGAACTCAGGGGAAGCAGTCAAAGGCCCCCTTGCCTAGAAATATTATTAGAAATTTAAAACAGCGTAAAATACTTAATTATTGGAAGTTTTAATTCCCTTATAAGCATCGCGTTATTGTTTATACTTTTAAAATATTAATAATTTATTGACAACATTTGAGTAAATACGTTATTAATACATGACTGTTTGCTCATACGAGCTATAACAAAATTAATAAGATGAATTTAATGATCACAACGTTTAAAACAAAAAATGCAATTCGCATTAACCTCCTCCTCGCATTATTGGTGCGCGGATAGGAGTTTTATTGTTGTAAATTAAAGATAATCCTAAACCCGCGCTTATAACCGCGGGTTTTTTTATGTCCGTATTTTAAGTAGAGCGACAATTCATAAATAGTACGAAAGATTAAGGAATAGCACATGGACAACAAGGTAATTATTTTCGATACCACTTTACGAGATGGCGAACAGGCATTGAATGCCAGCCTATCAGTGCATGAAAAATTACAAATAGCGCTAGCCATTGAACGCTTAGGTGTAGACGTAATGGAAGTTGGCTTTCCGGTATCTTCACCTGGCGACTTTAAATCTGTACAAGAAATTGCCCGTACTGTTAAAAACTCTCGCGTCTGTGCTTTAGCTCGCGCTGTCGAAGCTGATATTCAAGCGTGTGCAGATGCTTTAAAAGTCGCCGAGCAGTTCCGCATTCATACGTTTATCTCAACCTCAGACGTTCATGTTCAACAAAAATTGAAAAAAGACTTTGCTGATGTTGAAGCAATGGCAATCCATGCAGTTAAATTTGCTCGAAAATTTACCGACGATGTAGAGTTTTCATGTGAAGATGCTGGCCGTACTCCAATCGACAATTTATGCCGTATGGTTGAAAATGCAATCAAAGCAGGTGCCAGCACGATTAATATCCCAGACACTGTTGGCTACACTTTGCCTAATGAATTTGGCGGTATCATTACTCAGCTATTTAATCGCGTGCCAAATATTGACCAAGCGATAATTTCAGTACATTGCCATAACGACTTAGGCCTAGCAGTAGCAAACTCAATGTCAGCAGTTCAAGCAGGTGCTCGTCAAATAGAATGTACGATTAATGGTATTGGTGAGCGAGCCGGAAATTGCTCGTTAGAAGAAGTGGCGATGATCATGAAAACCCGCCAAGACTTTTTGAACGTTCATACCAACATTAACCATCAAGAAATAGCCCGCAGTTCAAAACTAGTCAGCCAATTATGCAATATGCCAGTGCAATTAAATAAAGCAATTGTTGGCGGTAATGCTTTTAGTCATTCGTCAGGTATTCATCAAGACGGCATGTTAAAAGCGAGTAATACTTATGAAATTATGACTCCTGAAAGTGTCGGTATCAGTAAAACAAAATTAAATTTAACCTCTCGTAGTGGTCGTCATGTAATTAAGCATCGCATGGGAAGCTTAGGCTACCCAGAAACTGAATACGACTTAGAAGAATTATATAGCGACTTTTTGGCACTAGCTGATAAAAAGGGGCAAGTTTTCGATGATGACTTAGAGGCTTTACATTTTAATATTCAGCAACAAGGTGAAGAGCAAGAATTCTATCATTTAGAAACATTAAACGTGCAATGTGGGGGCGGTGAATTCTCTACTTCTAGCATCAAGCTTGTAGCCGGTGATGAAAATCATATTGTTTCTGAGACAGGTAATGGTCCGGTAGATTCGTTATATCGTGCTATTAAGAAAGCAGTTGATATCGACTTTGACGTTGCCGATTACAAAATATCGAATAAAGGTGAAGGTGAAGACGGCCTAGGAAAAGCGGATTTAGTCGTATCTTGGCAAGGAAGAAAATTCCATGGTTACGGTTTAGCAACTGATGTTATTGAAGCATCAGCTAAGGCACTGATTCATGCGCTAAATAATATACATCGTGCTATCACCATTAATGAAATAAAAAGCGAACTTAAAAGCGAAGTACAAGCTTCAGTTTAATCAAAATTTGAAAGAATAAAATTTACTCTAAGGTATTTAAACATGTCAAACATAGCAGTATTAGCCGGAGACGGTATCGGCCCAGAAGTGATGGTTGAAGCTAAAAAAGTATTAGCCACCATAGCAAATAAATTTGATATCGAAATCAGTACAAAAGATTATGATATTGGTGGTGCGGCCATAGATAATCACGGCAAAGCTTTTCCAGACGAAACAAAAATTGGCTGTGAACAAGCTGATGCTATTTTATTTGGTTCAGTCGGCGGGCCGAAATGGGCTAACTTACCACCAACAGAGCAACCCGAGCGTTGTGCATTATTGGGGTTACGCAGCCATTTTGACTTATTTTGTAATATGCGCCCAGCAACTTTGCAACCTGCTTTATCTTCGTTATCAACTTTGCGCAGTGATATATCAGAGCAAGGCTTTGACGTATTAATCATCCGCGAACTAACCGGAGATATTTACTTCGGAGAGCCTAAAGGTCGAAGAGGTGAAGGCGAAGAAGAAACCGGCTTTGACTCTATGTTTTATTCGCGCCGCGAAATAAAGCGCATTGCTCATTTAGCTTTTCAAGCCGCGAAAAAACGTAACAATAAGGTAACGTCAGTAGATAAAGCTAACGTTTTAGCCACCAGTCAATTATGGCGTCAAGTTGTTGAAGAAGTAGCAATTGAATACCCTGAGGTAGAATTAGAACATTTATATGTTGATAACGCTGCAATGCAATTAGTACGTGACCCCAATCAATTTGATGTAATGTTATGTCCAAATTTATTTGGCGATATCCTTTCTGACATTTGCGCAATGATCACCGGCTCTATGGGCTTATTACCTTCAGCTAGCTTAAACAGTGATGGTTTTGGTATGTATGAACCCGCAGGAGGCAGTGCGCCAGATATTGCTGGTTTAGGTATTGCAAACCCTATTGCACAAATTTTGTCCGCTGCATTAATGTTACGTTATAGTTTAAATGAAGATATCGCAGCTCAAGCAATTGAAAGTGCTGTATCAAGCGCTTTAGATAAAGGCATATTAACAGCTGACTTATTACCTGCTGATCAAAAGAGCAAAGCTAAAAGTACCAGTGAGGTAGGCAATTACATTTGCCAACATATCGCTGAACAACAATCTATTAGCCATAACAGTAAAGAGGCATAACTCATGAGTATCAATAGCTCAGCAACAAATTCAGCGACTACGTTATACGAAAAATTATGGCAACAGCATATAGTTGAAGAAAAAGCAGGTGAAACACCGCTACTTTATGTTGATCGTCATTTAATTCATGAAGTTACCTCACCACAAGCCTTCGCCAACTTAAAGTTTCATAACCGCCCTGTTCGTCATCCTGAACGAACAATAGCGACTATGGATCATAATATTTCAACTCGTTCTATAAAAATCGATGCAGCAGGAGAAGGCGCAGCAAACCAATTAAGAACTTTAGAGAAAAACTGTAAAGAATTTGGTATTAAACTATTCGGCATGGGCCATAAAAACCAAGGGATTGTTCACGTAATGGGCCCAGAGCTTGGTTTAACCTTACCCGGCACCATCATTGTGTGCGGCGACTCTCATACGGCAACTCACGGTGCATTTGGTGCACTAGCATTTGGTATTGGAACTTCTGAGGTTGAACATGTTTTTGCAACACAGACATTACGTCAGACCAAAGCCAAAACCATGAAGATTGAAGTTAACGGTACCGTCGGAGAAGGTATAAGCGCAAAAGACATCATCTTAGCCATAATCGGTAAAACGGGTAGCGCTGGAGCAACAGGTTATGTCGTTGAATATTGCGGTAGTGCAATCGAAGCTTTGACCATGGAAGAACGCATGACTATATGTAACATGAGTATAGAGTTTGGCGCCAAAGCTGGATTAATAGCACCAGACCAAACGACTTTTGATTACTTAGAAGGCAAAGAATACGCGCCTAAAGGTGATGTTTGGAATCAAGCTATTGCCGACTGGCAGCAATTAAAAACCGACGACGGTGCAGAGTTTGACACCACACTAAGCCTAAAAGCTGAAGATATTAAAATGCAAATAACTTGGGGAACCACGCCAGGACAAGTAACGTCTGTAGACAGCGTTGTACCGTCACCTGATGACTTTATCGACCAAGTAGAGAAAGATTCATGCTCTGCGGCGCTAGCTTATATGGGCTTAACTGCAGGTACTAAAATCACAGATATCAGCATTAATAAAGTATTTATTGGCTCGTGTACTAATTCTCGTATTGAAGATTTGCGTGCTGCTGCAAGTATTGTTGAGAAGTATCAAGCTCAAGGAAAATCAGTATCTAGTCATGTTGATGCTATTGTAGTGCCAGGCTCTTATCGAGTGAAAGAACAAGCTGAAGCTGAAGGTTTAGATAAAGTATTTAGTGCAGCAGGGTTTGAGTGGCGCTTACCAGGGTGTTCAATGTGCTTAGGCATGAATGATGATGTTCTTAAAGAAGGCGATCGCTGTGCTTCAACCAGTAACCGTAATTTTGAAGGGCGTCAAGGAAGAGGCAGTCGTACACATTTAGTAAGCCCAGAGCTTGCTGCAGCATCCGCTATCACAGGTCACTTTGTTGACCTAAACTCATAAGGAATAAGACAATGGAAAAATTTACTACACACACAGGTTTAGTTGTTCCTTTAGATGCCGCGAACGTCGATACCGATCAGATCATTCCCAAGCAGTTTTTACAAAAAACTGAACGTGTTGGTTTTGGCCAACACTTATTCCACGACTGGCGTTATTTAGATGTCTCTGGCAAAGAAAATAACCCAGCATTTATTTTAAACAAACCGCAATACAAAAACGCAAGTATCCTATTAACTCGTGAAAACTTTGGTTGTGGTTCAAGCCGAGAGCATGCCCCATGGGCATTAGAAGAATACGGTTTCAAAGTTATTATTTCGCCAAGTTTTGCTGACATATTCTATGGTAACTGTATTAACATTGGTTTATTACCAATAATATTAACTGAAGATGAAATTGACACTTTATTTGTAAAATCAGCCAATGAAAACATCGAAGTAACCGTAGACTTAGCCAATAACAAAATCAGCTGTGCTGATATCAGCTTTGACTTTAGCTTAGATGCCTTCCACCAATATTGTTTAGAACAAGGGATCGATAGTGTCGGTTGGACATTAAAGAAAATAGACACTATTAAATCATTTGAAGAAAAAATGCCTGCATGGCAATAATGCTACGTTGAAAAGCATGATACTCATCTACATTATTTCGATAAAATGTAGATGAGTTCTATAATCCTTTAATTAAGCTATTAGCGGGAAATAAAACTTTGCTAAAATTCTCTTTATTAATAGGCTATTATCAATAGGTGTCTTTTTCAAATTAGCCATTAATTATTATGTCGAAATCAACAACGAGCGAAACAACTAAAACCATTTCCATTGAACAGCTCAAAACCGGCATGTATGTAAAATCATTTGCCAATAACAGCAAGCTGAATATCAAGTCAGAAGGCTACATCTCCTCTGATAAAAGCATTTCACAACTGCGTAAAGCGAATATAACTCAACTGGTTATTGTGCCTGAAAAAGAAAAGCAAACCGTTAATATCGAAAAAGTATTTGCAGAAATTAACTCAACCAGCCCAGTAGATGAAAAAAATTCAACAACTATAAAAGCTAACTTATCGCTCGATAGTGAAATGAAAAAAGCCAGTAATTTATATAAAAATGCAAAATCATTACAAGAAAAAATTCTAGGACAAATAAAACAAAAAAAGTCAGTTAAAATTACTGATGCACAAGAAACTACAGATGCAATGGTTGAGTCTATTTTTCGTAATCAAGACGCCTTAACCTGCATGTCTCGTTTACAAACTAAAGACTCCTACTTAATTGAACATTCACTTAATGTATCGATTCTAATGTCAGTTTTCGCTAAACATTTAGGTTTTGAAAAGCGCTTGATTCAAGAACTAGCTTTAGGAGCCTTTTTGCATGATATTGGTAAAGTACTTCTTCCGAACGATATTTTAAGCAAACGCAGTGAACTTACGGCAAAAGAAAATAAGATTATCCGTAGCCATGTCGCGCTAGGGTTAAAATTATTAGAAGACAGCCCAAGTATTTCTCATATCGCTATGAATATGGTAAGAGAACATCATGAAAGATTAGACGGTTCAGGTTACCCAAAACAACTCAAGGGCGATGAAATATCACAATATGGCAGAATGATAGCCATAATAGATAGTTATGACGCAATGACATCTGAGCGGCCTTACAAGAAAAGTATACATCCTATTAATGCTTTTAAAACACTAATAGCTGAATCACCAAGTAATTACGATGAAGAACTTGTTGAAAAATTTATTCAATGTATGGGCGTTTACCCTATTGGAACCTTAGTAAAACTAAACAGTGGTAAGTTAGGATTAATCAGTCGTTTAAATAAGCGAAAACCATTACATCCTTACGTGCGTGTTTTTTACAATACACGCTTAAATCAAGCGATCCCTATTGAAGAAATTAACTTAAGTGGCTCAAAGTATAAAGACCAAATAGATTGTTGTATTCGCCCTGAAGAATTTAACCTTAATTTACTCGGTTTTTTCAAAACGGCTTTTATTGATTAGCTTTATTTCTCTATAGCTTTGTTTTACTAATCGCCCTAAATTAATTTAGGGCTAAATCAGTAGAATATTGAGCTAAACTACCAAGTTGAAAGCGCAGGCATACTGAATTTTTCGCCTTTAAAAGTTAAAATAACTTTTTGTGCATAAATATAATCCAATACGAGTTTGTCGGTTATTTTGTCCCCTTCATAACGTTCACGCCCATTCACTTTTACCCAACTATCACCTTCACTGGTATAAATGTGCTGCTCGAAACTTAACGAAGGTAAATCGTTTTGCAGCCACGTTGGCATATCAGCTAAGGTCGGTACTGTAATTTCAGCTCTTTGCGCGCTATTAGCAATAACTGGCTCTTGCTCGGTATCATCAATAGCATTTTGAAAGCGTGATAATAAATCATCAGAAACCCCCTCTACAGCCTCAACTGAGAATTTATCACTCGTCCTAGAATTATTATCAACGAGTTCAACTACACTATCATTGGCATTTATTTCTTTAGTAGAAACTTGATCAACCACTCCATCGTTATCAATATTAAGTTCAACAGCACGTTTGTTATCACCTTCACCTCTTATTTCGAACTCTTTAGGTGCTTCATCAATATCGTCGTTGTTAGCCAATGTTATTGGTAGTTGCTGCTTAGGAGTACTTTCTACACTTGGCGACGTGTCTTTTACCTGAGTAATTTCCGCTTGAAGTTCTGTAGTTGCATGCGAGTTTGTTACGGCTTTATCACTAATGCCCTCACCATAAAAGTGCCCTAAGTAATATGAAGCAAAAATAACACTGGTAAATATTGCACTTGCTGCAACTGTTTTAATTGCAATATGTTGCCACCAAAACTTAGCTTGGTATTCATCCCCTAATGCTTCTTGCGCAGAAAGCAGAACTATTTTTTTAGTTACCAATGCATTATTACTACAATAAGCATTAGTTAGTGAGCGTTCACACAATAAATTAATAATGCGTGGTATTCCCTGAGAAATACGATGTATCTCTGCTATAGCACTTTTCTCAAATAACTGACGTTCACACTGAGCCACAGACAAGCGGTGTTTAATATAAAATGCAACCTCAACTTTTGTTAGTGGCATTAAATGGTAACGAGCGGTAATACGTTGTGCTAACTGCCTTAAATCTCGTCGTTGCAATAATTGTTTTAATTCGGGCTGGCCAATTAAAATAACTTGAAGTAATTTTTTAGTGTCTGTTTCTAAGTTCGTCAGCAAACGAAGTTGCTCTAATACTTCTGGTAGCAAATGCTGCGCTTCATCAACGATTAATAATGTATTGATATTTTCTTGATGATTTTTATTGAGTTTTTCGTGAATTTTGTCGGTTAAACTTTTCAGAGTAGCACCGGTTTTTCGGTAACGTATTTTCAGCTCATCACAAATTGTCGCAAGTAACTCTTGGCTAGATAAGGTTGGATTAAGGATGCATGCCGCTTGCGTATTTTCTGGTAGTTGCTCCATTAAACGACGACTTATCGTTGTTTTTCCGGTTCCCACTTCACCCGTTAACAATGCAAATCCGCCCGTTTCACCCAAACCATAACTTAAGTGAGCTAATGCCTCTTTATGACGATCACTCATAAATAAAAATTGCGGATTAGGCGCAATTGAAAATGGACTTTCTTTTAAACCAAAATAACCTTTATACATAATTGATTTTGCGCATATTGTATTCATTAAAAACTGCCATTGAAACTACCTTGTAGCACAACATAAGTCAAAAATAGCGCGTAAATATATTGTAAGAATATGATAAACTTTCTTGAATAAAGGCAGTACTTAACAATAATGAATGAGAATAATGATTAACAATAATGACAACGCTATTTCAGAGCTCAATAGTTACTTAGTGGGTGGCGCAGTGCGCGATAAACTATTAGGCCATAATGTATATGATCACGACTATGTTGTGGTTGGTGCAAGCGTTGAGCAAATGATATTGTTAGGGTTTAATCAAGTAGGTAAAGACTTCCCTGTTTTTTTACACCCGCAGAGTAATGAAGAATATGCTCTGGCAAGAACTGAGCGGAAACAAGGGCAAGGTTATACAGGCTTTGTTTGTAATGCCACGCCGGAAGTTACCTTAGAAGAAGATTTATTACGCCGTGATCTGACAATAAACGCCATGGCATTGCCAATATCAGATATGAATTGTGGCGTAGAAGACAGTAAAATTATTGACCCATATAATGGACAAGCTGATCTAAAAAAACGCCTACTACGACATGTTTCTCCTGCTTTTACTGAAGACCCTCTACGTGTATTACGTGTAGCTCGTTTCGCTGCTCGTTATCACAATTACGGTTTTACTATCGCAGATGATACCATGCAATTAATGACCGAAATTAGTAATAGTGGTGAATTAACAACCTTGTCTGGTGAGCGAATTTGGCAAGAAATGCAACGAAGCTTAGCAGAGCAATACCCTGAAGTTTTTTTCCAAGTTTTACGTGACTGTAACGCATTAGAAAAACTATGGCCTGAACTCAATACGCTTTGGGGAGTACCAAACCCAGCACAATGGCACCCAGAAATTTGTTCTGGTATCCATACAATTATGGTTATAAAGCAAGCCGTTAAACTTTCCACAAAAACTACAGTGCGCTTTGCCGCGGTTTGTCATGACTTAGGAAAATCATTAACCTTAGAAGAAGATTGGCCTAGTCATAAAGGCCATGAAAAGTCTGGTTTGCCACTAGTTGAAAAAATTTGCCAACGACTTAAGGTACCTAAAGATCATAAAACTTTAGCGCTCAAGGTATGTGAGTTTCATTTACATTGTCATAAAGCTTTTGAACTAAAGGCCAGTACAATTGTGAAATTACTTAATAGTTTAGATGTGTGGCGAAAACCTGAAGAGTTTGAAGATTTTCTTATTACTTGTTTAGCTGACTTTCGTGGTCGGTTAGGTAATGAAATAAAGCCTTACCCACAAATGGATTACTTGAAAGAAGCATTTAAACTTGCGCTAACGGTAACGGCAAAAGAGTTTATCGAGCAAGGCATTAAAGGCGCAGAAATAAAAACGGCCATTAATCAAAAACGCATTGAAAAAGTTGCTTCGATAAAAGTTACTTAAACCTCGTCCTCAATATTTGGCATTTTTTCGAGCAAGTATATAAAGCAGTCTTTGCTCGAAAGTTTATATTGCCATTTCCTTAGCTAAGTGAGTTAAATTCCATCCCGCAATAAATTGCTCTCCGCCTTTTAGGCTAATTATCACTTCTGCTACTGGTAGTTCTGGTAATATTTTACCTGAAAACTCATGACCTTCAAAAATGGCTAAATCAACCGCTACTACATTTTTGGGCATAACACTGACCCCTCTTCCCTGACGGACTAACTCACTAAGTAAACTAACATGGCTAGCATCGCAAATAAGATCGTAACTTATACCATCTTTTTCGAGCCCATCGATCACACTGCTATGAAATTTACAGTTAGGCTCAAAGAGCACTAAAGGCAGCGGCCTTTGGTTAAAGTCTTCGCTATTCTTTGCAACCCAAACACCTTGGACTTGATAAATTAATGCACCTTCGTTGCTATTAGGTAAACGCGTTAAAATAGCTATATCTATTTCATTGTTATCCATGGCTTGTCGTAATTGTCCTGAATTAGCTGTATATACACTAACCCGAATATTAGGATTATTTTTACGTAATAATGTTATTAATTTAGGTAACAGAATTAAAGAATAATCATCAGGACAACCTACTCGCAAATGCGTTGGCACTGCCTTTTTGGTTAAGTCATTAAGTGCTTGGTCATGTAAATTTAATAACCGACGCGCATATGCAACTAAAGATTTACCTTGATGAGTCAAAGAGAGTCCTCGGCCTTCTCGTTGAAATAAACGTTGGTTTAACTGAGCTTCTAAACGTTTGATTTGCATACTAATCGCAGATTGACTGCGATGAAGTTGAATGGCGGCTCTAGTCAAACTACCACTGTCTACTACAGCAATAAAGCTGCGTAACAAATCAAAATCTAAATTATTATTTGAAGACAATATGTTTCCTATCTATTAATAACCTTGATGAATGTTATCAATATTATTTGATTGTGTAAGTTATGGAGATTTATTACCGTAAAGCTCTCAAACAAGCCTATAACAATTAAATAACAGGATAAAGATGAAACTTATCATAGGTAATAAAAACTATTCTTCATGGTCATTAAGAGCCTGGTTATTGATGCGACAATTTGACGTTGAATTCTCACAGCAATATATTCGCTTATTTGCTAATGACATGGTCAAACAAATGACAGGGCTATGCCCAAACTATAAGGTACCTGTTTTAATAGACAGCAGAGAAGCTGAACTTGGAAATTCCGCTACCATCACAATTTGGGATTCATTAGCTATATGTGAATACGTTAATGAAGAATACCTTGATGGTAAAGCATGGCCTAGCAATATTAAACAACGGGCAATAGCGCGGAGTATATGCGCTGAAATGCATGCGGGCTTCTTTAATCTGCGTCAAGAATTGCCCATGAATTGTCGAAGACCCCCTGCAACTATTGCTTACTCTTCTGAAACTCAACAAGAAATTAATAGAATAATCTCTTTATTGCAAGAATGCTTACAAGCACGATCTAAAAATAATGATGGTTTTTTATTCGGGAAATTTTCTATAGCTGATGCTTACTACATGCCAGTAATTTCACGTTTCATTAGTTATAAAATAACGTTACCTGATGACATTAAACAATATATGGAATTAATGCTTACCTTACCCGCTTACCGACAGTGGAAAGCATTAGCAGAGCAAGAAGTAGAGGTAATTGAAAGTGGAGAGGTTTAGTGCTTAATACCTGTTGATAAAAATAAAGCGAGGCGGGCTAATGCCTTACCTCGCTCTATAATTGTATTTACCTAGTTAGATAAATCGTGTTTTTTAAGCTTTATCAGCTGGTAATATTGTTGCAGATACTGCGCCAAATCCAATGCGTACAGCTCCCTCAGCTTGACACCAGCCTTTCATTATTACGTTATCGCCATCTTCTAAGAAAGTACGTTTTTCACCATTTGGTAAAGTAATCGGGTCAGCACCTGCATTAGAAAGTTCTAACATTGAACCAGCTTCTTCAGGATTAGGACCAGACTGTGTGCCACTACCAAACATGTCACCAGCACGTAAATTACAACCATTAACCGTATGATGAGCAACCATTTGCGCCACAGTCCAGTATGAATCTTTAAAATTTGATTGCGATAACTCAGTAGCTACTTCGCTTTTTTCACGCATGTTTTGCGTTTCAATCAATGCTTGTAACTGAATATCAAATGAACCAATTGCACGGTTATTTTCCGACTCAAGGTACGGCATTGGTTGCGGATCTGATTCAACACGTGTCCAAGCTGAACGATAAGGCGCTAATGCCTCTGTCGTTACAATCCAAGGTGATATTGTTGAAGCAAAGTTTTTCGATAAAAACGGTCCTAATGGTTGGTATTCCCAACCTTGAATATCACGTGCCGACCAATCGTTAAATATACATAAACCAAATACATGATCTTCAGCATTATCAATAGATATAGCTTCACCTAAATCGTTACCTTTACCGATGAATATGCCTACTTCTAATTCATAATCTAAACGTTTACATGGGCCAAAAGATGGCTCTGTTGCCGTTGGAGCTTTGGTTTGACCACTAGGACGTTTGAAGTCACGACCTGAAACATCGATCGAAGATGAACGGCCGTGGTAACCAATAGGTACCCACTTGTAGTTTGGCAATAATGGGTTGTCTGGACGAAATTTCAAGCCAACCGACGTTGCATGATGAATTGACGTGTAAAAGTCTGTGTAGTCACCAATATTACAAGGCAATGCATATTCAACATCAGCTTGTGCAACTAAGCAGCTTTCAACTTTTGCTTGTAAAGCTGAACCTTCTTTTAAAGCGTTAGAGAGTGCTAAACGTAAAGCGCTCCATGTTGCTTTGCCCATAGCCATATAATCATTTAGCTGTGGTGCACTACACGCTTTAAGCGCATCTTGAGCAAGACCATCAAAAATATTTGCGTCAGCAAGAGACGTTAGATCAATAACTTGATCGCCAATAGCTACACCGCCACGAAATGCTTCTTCGTTATTTGCACGTTTAAAAACAGCAAAAGGTAAATTTTGAATTGGGAAATCTGTGCCTGCTTGGTTAGCAGTAACAAGCCAGCTAGTTAGTGCCGGGTTGTGGGTTTCATTTAATAAACTAGTGTTAGACATTGACTAAGCAACTCCTGAAAAATGAATACTTATAATTTTTACGATATTATTCGCAAATAAAGTGAATAAGTATAGGTGATGACCATTAATTATGACGACATTATACCAATGAGCTAGGTAAATGATATTAATGACAGCATTGAGTTATTGATTTGAAGGTTTAGCTGTCAACAAATTGTTGCACCGAAAAGTTTACAAGGTATAAAAGGGTAACAAGTCGCAATACTGTTTTATTTCTGCTAATTAGTATTTTCAGCTCTGATACTAAAGAATATTATGTAACCTGTACGACAAAACAACGGCATTTTGTGGATGTGAATAACAAATAACGCTTTCTTTGAATTTAAAAGCGCCAGTATATTTTAAAAAAGAAAATACATGCATGCTAAGGCGGCCAATCCCGCAAGAATATCATCGACCATGATACCTAAACCGCCATGTAAATTTTTATCTACAAAAGAAATCGGCCAAGGTTTGAAAATATCAAAAATCCTAAAGAGAATAAAACCAACAACGATGCTTTGCCATGTCGTTGGCATCATAAACATAGTAATTAAATAACCGACTATTTCATCCCAAACAATGGCGCCATGATCATGTACACCAGAGTCCTTGGCCGCTTTACCACAAATATAAATGCCTGCAAGGCTCATAATAATGACAATTAATAAATAAAAATTTATCGATAAATTGGCTAATAATAGGTAAATGGGTATAGCAGCGAGGGTGCCATAAGTGCCCGGAGCCTTAGGTAATAAACCACTACCAAAACCTAAAGCAAGAAAATGAATGGGATTGGCAATGTTAAAGTTTTCGGTAGATTTACTCATTCAATAGGGCTGCTCTAATTATTCAACTGAATTTTCAGAAAAATGCTGAAAACCTTTTACATTTAATACTACTGGCTTGTTATTTAAGGTAGTAGTAATTTTATCTGAACCATTCAATTGACCTATACATGTAATTTTATTACCTGAATTGGCAAGTACAGTTTCCATGCCTACTCTATTGTCCTCTGCTACGCTGAATAATAATTCATAATCATCGCCACCTTTTAGTGCCATATCATATGCTTTATCTAAACCAATAGTTTCTTTTAATGCAACGGGGATAGGTAAATCATCTAGTACTATATTCGCGCCAACACCTGACGCTTTACAAATGTGCTCTAAATCTGCGACTAAACCATCAGACAAATCAATGGCAGATGTGGCGTATTCACGCAACGCTTGACCTGCTAATATTCGAGCTTTTGGAAAGTCTAACCGTTTTATTACTTCATCTTGATATTTGGGTTCTACGACTATTTTCCCTTGGATATGTTGCAAACCGAGTGCAGCACCACCAATTTCACCAGTAACGTATAACCAATCACCAGCTTTAGCACCCGAGCGTGAAATATACTTATCAAAAGGAACAAAACCTTGAGCCGTAACAGTTATACTGAGAGGGCCTTGCGTTGTATCGCCACCAATAAGTTGTACGTTATAGAATTCACACAATTCAAATACACCGAGACAAAACTCATCAATCCATTGTTCATCAACTTCAGGAAGAGTTATAGCCAAAGAGATCCAACTTGGTTCGGCGCCCATAGCAGCGAGATCAGACAAATTAACAGCTATTGATTTATGGCCAATTGCGCGAGCAGAAGTATCCAATGGAAAATGAACACCTGCGACTAATGTGTCTGTTGTTACTGCAATATGTTGCCGTTCAGGCGGTGTGACTAACGCACAATCATCACCAATACCTAAATGAACATCTTTACGTTTCACTATTTGCTCAGTGAAATAGTGACGAATGAGTTCAAATTCTTTCATAAACGGCAATCCTTGCTTTAACTAACAATATAAACTTATTCTTCTGGACGAATAAGTTTTACAGCTTTATCTAATACACCGTTAACAAACTTATGACTATCATCAGCTGCAAAAGATTTCGCTAATTCGATAGCTTCGTTGATAACGACTTTATATGGCACATCTTGGCAGTCTTTCAATTCATATATAGCAACACGTAATATAGCTTTTTCTACATGATCTACTTCATCAAGAGGACGATCTACATGTGGGGAAATAGCTTCATCAATAGTGCTGACTGACGCAGTAACACCGCGAAGTAATTGCTGAAAGTATGCAATATCAAAACGTCGAGCACTGTTATCGGTTAAAAAGTTACCTTCGATATCAGTTACTGAATTTTGACTAAGTTGCCATGAATAAACAGCTTGTACTGCCAATTCACGTGCTTTTCTTCTTGGGGTTGGTTTCACAAAAAACTCCGCTTATAGTTTGTCTAAAACATTAACCATTTCTAAAGCACTTAATGCTGCTTCTGCGCCTTTATTACCGGCTTTTGTACCAGCACGGTCTATGGCTTGTTCAATAGTGTCAGTGGTAATAACGCCAAAAGCAACCGGCATTGTGTATTCCATAGCGACTTGTGCTAAGCCTTTATTACATTCCCCAGCAACAAAATCAAAATGTGGTGTACCACCACGTATAACAGCGCCTATAGCAATAATGCCGTCAAACTCGCCTTTGCTTGCGATACGCTTTGCTGCAACTGGTAATTCGTATGCACCTGGCACACGAATAACAGTGATGTCATCATCAGCAACATTGCCATGGCGTTTAAGTGCGTCAACTGCACCTTCTAATAAACTTTCAACTACAAAACTGTTAAAACGAGAAACAACGATGGCAAACTTTTTACCTGCTGCGTCAAAATTAGCTTCAATGACATTCATATATAATTCACTCACAAAAAATTTGACGCAATTCTACCAAACCCAGAGACAATTCGGTACTTGTTTGCTTAATTAATAACAAAAATACTGTAGAATGCCGCTATTATTCATTATATATACCTTAAAAATGGCTTTTATCTTTTCTACTAATAAGTTACCCGAGCTCGAACACTTCAGTTTAATGCAGCGTCAACAAATATTGGCATTAGCCGCAAATAAACTTACTGCGCCAGAAAAGTTTATTTTGAATATTTTAAAGTTATTGATGTTAGTGCCGCCGTTTTTATTTTTGGCACAATTAGAGGGGATTTTATTCTTTTTTTCATTATTTGGGGTTTTAGCCGTATATTTTATATTTCTACGACCGATATCATTACTTTTTACTCAAAAACACCTTTCCGCCGCTATTAAACAATTTAAGAACTTAAGTTAACCAGTATTCAAACAAAAAAGTGAAGTAAGACAACGTAAGTTATCTCACTTCACTTTATCATAGCTAGATTGGCTTATATTCTTAATCTATTTCATCAAGCTCATCTAAAAATGAATCTATTTCATCTTCGCCTTCTTCATCAATAACGATTGGCGGGTTACCGTCATAAACTTTATATTCCATATTTTGGAAATATGCATTTTTAACAAATTCATATGAATCAATAGAGTCAGTAATTAACTGCTCTTGTTCTGAAAGTGCTGCTCGTTTCTCTAAACCCAACACTGTTTGACGGAATAAATTTGGCCAAAAATCAATTATAGCTAACGGCCAATAGTAACTGTCAACATAGTCACCAACTTCTTCACGAACTGAACTTGGCCCTAATACAACTAAATATGGCCCATCATCAACACCGTATGAGCCTAATACCTCACCAAACTCTTCATGACTACGCATCCAATCAAAGTCACTTGCAGGGTCAAAAATACCGAATAAACCTATAGTCGAGTTAAGTAAGAAACGTCCTGTACTTTTGCCTGCTTCGCTAAATTTCCCTTGCAGCAGGTTATTAATAATAGTGGAAGGTTCATTTAAGTTTAAGGCAACATTGTGTAAACCTGTTCGAAAACCGGTCGGCATATATTCAACGTATGCTTCTGAAGTAGGCTTAACCACATATTTATCTGCATAATCCCATGTAAAGGTCCAAATAGGGCGATTTATAGACTCTAGAGGATCTTTAGGGTCAGAATACTCTTCATTATCCGAAGACGGAGTTGATGAACATGCTGCGAGCATTGATATTAATATTACTAAAAATATATGTTTGATTTTATGAATGAATAAACAAAATTTTGTTGTAGTTACGTTCACTTAATGTCCCTAAAGTGGAAAATAAAAACGCAGTTTAGCATGATGAAAACCATTGCAACATAAAAGTATCTATAATTTACACTTAGTAACAAAGTAGTAATATTGCCCTTTAACTCTAGGAGTTACTGGTTTTATTTTTATGAACAGACAATAACATTTCAGCTTCAGCACGAGGAATATCACATTCGCGTACCACCTCATCTATATCGGCACCTAACTCGACCAATTTAAAAGCACGTGAATAGAGTTTATCTTGTGGCTGCTGATTTTTTATTTGTTCGAGGAGTTGCTTTTGCTCGAGTCCGTCGTGTTGTAGCACTTTGATACGATGCTCAAGCTGTTTACTGACTTGTTCGTTTTCAAGCTGTTGGTTTTGGTACTTTTCACTGATCTCAATCAATTGTTTATGCATCATGCCTTGTGAAGATTGCAGTTCATTGAGTAATATTTCTTGTGCTTCAATTTGTGACTGGAGCGCTTTATGAAGCAAGGTCAAATTATACTTTTGCTTGAATACAATTGCAGTCAGCACTAAAAAAAGTACAAGGCTTGTACATAGTATAAATAATGGTGTGATAATAAACATAGATTCTTCTTAGCTAAAAGCCTGCGATAACAGGCTTTAATAGATCAGCTTTACATTAGAACTGTTTAAGTTCATCCCATTCATCATCAGAGAGAAGTTGGTTTAGATCAACGAGAATTAATAATTCACCTTCCCTGTTCGATACACCTTGAATGAAACGAGCACTATCTTCATTACCTACATTTGGTGCATCGTCAATATCTGAAGCTTTTAAGTAAACGACTTCAGCAACACTATCAACTAAAATCCCGATCACTTGCTTTTCAGCTTCAATAATAACAATACGAGTATTATCGGTAACATCAGAGGACTCTAGACCAAATCGTTGACGTGTATCAATTACGGTTACAACATTACCACGTAAATTGATGATACCTAAAACATACAAAGGCGCACCAGGAACTGGCGCTATTTCACTATATCGTAAAACCTCTTGTACCTGCATTACGTTAATGCCGTAGGTTTCACTATTTAGTTTAAAAGTTACCCACTGTAGTACTTCATCATTATCTACAGTTTCATTACGTCTTTCATCAGCCATACAGCCTGCCTCTTAAATATTTCGTTGAAAATCAATCTGTTTGTTTAACGGTTTAGTACTCATAGTATAATACTAACTTGAGATCTAGCCATTAATCTTGGTTAATATTTGCACCTGCGTCAAGTAAGCTGATTAATGACTCAACATCAAGCAACGCACACATACGATCTTTTACCAGTCCAGCTAACCAAGGACGTTTGCTAGGAGCATCTAGCCACTTAACATCCTCTTCTTCTAGAGTTACTGTATCTACTAAATTTTCAGCCGATAATCCCCAATGACTATTACCGAGCATAATAATATATTTATAGTTTAGCGAATTTTTTAAATTTTCGTCACATTTTTCTGGCATTACCCATAAAGCAGTATCAACCACATTTATTTTTTCTTCTCGATGTAACATAACACCCGTAAACCAATCAGGTTTGCCCATTAACCCGGTTGCTTTGCCCATATTATGAATGCCACCTAATTCAATTAATGGCACCGCTATGGTTAAACCAGCAACATCAAAAAACATTGCTTGAAAGCTCCCCTTCCGATAATCTTTATCTTGCCTAACAATGAGAGGCTGAGCACTTTTTCTGGTGGTTAATAGTTCATTACTTGTCGTATCTACCTTAGGTTTTATTTTAATTTTCTTAGGTACTGCAGTTTTCTTTGGAACTGCTACTTTATTTGACACAGTACTTTTTATTGTGCTCTTTACTGTAACGACAGGTTCATCAATCGGTTCTGCAACACGTTCAGTTAGGTCAACTTTTTGAAGTAACTTTTCTAATGGCTGTTCAGTTTTTTCTTTAACTGGAATAACAGACGCATCTGATTCTTGCTGCTCTTCTGTCAACAATTCTGATAAATAATTTTGCATTAGCTTTTTGCTAGCAGCTAGCGACTTTGCCATAAAACGATTAACTCAACTTTTGTAGTTCTAATAAACTATTTAACAATTTTTTATATGCACTAACACCACGTGTCGTTGATGCATAGTCGGAAGGAACTTGTTGCGAGCTACTGGCATTTCTAAAATTAGTATCTACCGGAATAACCCCAGCCCAAACGCTTGCACCATATAATTCTTGTAACTTCCTATAGGTTAACAACGATGCTTTTGTGCGTTTATCAAACATCGTTGGCACTATAGTGTATTTAAATGGTTGATCTTGTTCTGTTTGCATTATATCTAACGTTTTCATCATCCGGTCTAAACCCTTTAATGCGAGGAATTCAGTTTGTACTGGTACAATTATTCGCTCTGAAGCGGCAAGTGCATTAACCATAAGTACACCTAAAATAGGTGGACAATCTATTAAGATGTAATCATATTCAGAAGCAATTTTTTTTATCGCTTTTTTCAAAACTAAGCCCATTCCCCCCTTGTTACCTAACGACCTATCTAATGTTGCTAAGCCCATTGTGGCGGGTAATATATCAATATTATCATAGTTCGTAGGGCACAAACTCTGCATAATTTGTTCTTTAGTTGAAACCTGTACGAACAAATCATAAACACTTAATTCTAGATCTTCGGACTCAATACCAAAATAATAGCTCAAGGAAGCGTGGGGATCAGTATCAACCAATAAGACTTTATAACCCTGTTCGGCTAATAAGCCCCCTAAGGAGATTGTTGTCGTGGTTTTGCCTACGCCACCTTTTTGATTTGCTACAGTCCAAACTACCAAGTTATTTCCTATTATTTAAAGCTTTATACAGCTAATTAAGGTTGTTCATCTTCGCGAGTTGTGATTCGAATTCCGCCATTATCAAGACGTATAATTCTTATTTCACCTTCTTGATCATCAATGTCAGTAATAGCTTCTACATCCTTCACACTAATGGTCGGCGTAGCCAATAAGTTTTTCTTCTCTAAGCCATATTTTGATATAGCAATAACTACACGTCGATTTTGTGCTCGCCCTTGCGCTGTACTATTATCTTCTCGAGGGTAGTACTGCCCATACCCCTCAATGGCCATTCGCGCAGGGTCAAGTGAAAGATCTTCTAAGACTCTCAAAATAGCCGTTGCTCTAAAAACAGATAACTCCCAATTAGATGAGAATATTTCTGTATTTATCGGTTGATCATCAGTATAGCCCCTAACGCGTATAAAATTACTAGAAGAGCCAATAACATCGTAGATTACTGTTAATATGGTTGTTGCATTATTAGTTGCCGATGATGAGCCACTAGGGAAAAGTAACCCGCTATTTAACTCTATTTCTAACCAATCTCCATCAACTTGCAATTGCGCATAACCAGATTCGATTAATTCATAAAGTGCGGTATGTAAATCTTTTTCTAAAGAAGTTAAATTAGTACCTACATCACTATCTGATATATTTGAAAGTGTAACTTCGCCTTCTACAAGTTCAGGGCCTGCAACATCTAAAATTCCATCCCCGTATAGGCGTTTATTAGTTTTAGAAGAGTTAACATCTAGAATATCATCACCGTGCCCGCGATTTTTTGGTAATTCATCATTGGCTTGGAATACTTTTCCTATGGATTCAGTAGCTGTTTCAAAAGGATCTTCATTAACCATCGCCATCGCATATAAAACAACAAACAAAGCAAATAATAGTGTCATATAATCTGCATAAGAAACTAACCAACGGTCAACATTATCGTGCTCCACAAAGTGTCGGCGTTTCCTCAACCGGTTCATTGCTCCAACCTAAATGCCGATAGTTTATTTTCAATAGCATGAGGGTTTTCAGCTAATGCTATTGCAATCAAACCTTCAGAGATCATCTCTCTGTACATGGTTTGTTGATGAATAATCGCTTTTATTTTATTAGCTATTGGAAGGTAGATTAAGTTAGCAAAGCCAACACCATATATAGTGGCGATAAAAGCGGTAGCTATACCCTGCCCTAATAAACTAGGGTCAGTTAAATTACTCATTGCATGTATTAAACCAAGCACTGCTCCTAAAATTCCGATAGTAGGGCTATAACCTCCCATAGATTCAAAAACATGGGCTGAGCGCAAGTTATGCTCTCGATATAAGTCCAAATCTAATTCTAACGCTACACGTAAGTTATCGACTTCAACACCATCAACTAATAAATTCAGCGCTTTATTTGTGTAAAAATCTTGTTCCTCTTCAGCGATATTCTCAAGAGACAAATAACCAGACTCTCTAGCTTTTTCAGACCAATTAACAATGGATTCGATACCATCGTCGATATCATATTTAGGTGGATAAAATATCCATTTCAACAAAGAAATCGCATGAAAGAACTGTGTTGCTGATGACTGCAGCATTACAGCGCCTAAAGTTCCGCCAAAAACTATAATAAACGCAGGTAATTCAAATAATGCAGAAAGTGAACCGCCATCTAATATAAAGCCAAAATATATAGCCGCTAAGGCAACAAATAACCCAACAATACTAAGTTTATCCATGACAAACTTCCTTGATAATGCTTTCGCTAATGTCTGACAAAGATAATGATAATTCCGATATTCCTGCTGATGTCACGGCTTGTGGCATACCATATACAACACAAGATGCTTCATCTTGTGCCCAAATTTTAGCGCCTCTTCCCTTAAGCATGCGAGAGCCTTCCCTACCATCTGAGCCCATTCCAGTAAGAATCACTCCTAACACTGAACCACCATATATTTTAGCCGCAGAGCCAAAACTAACATCAACACTTGGTTTAAATGCTATTTTTTCAGAATTGTCTTCAATGACTTTTAATTTTGCCGACTTGGCATTGCCATCAATAATCATTTGCCGACCACCAGGAGCTAAATAGGCACAGCCTGGTTTTAACACATCACCATCTTCAGCTTCTTTGACATTAATTTTACACAGTGAATTTAGTCTATTAGCAAATGCTAAAGTAAAAGCTGCAGGCATATGCTGTACTAATATAATGGGTAGAGGGAAATCTTGAGGTAACTTCGTTAATATTTTTTGTAAGGCTATCGGACCACCAGTTGAAGTGCCAATAGCCAGTAGCTGATATTCTTTGCCTGAACTTCGTTTTATCGGCTGGCTAACTGTAATTTCTTTTTTAAGAACTTCAGCTTTCGGTGTGGCGAGTGAACTCCTTGTAGGAATTACTGCTTTTTTGATGGGTTTAACAGGTGTAGATAAATGGGATCTTGCTTCTGGTGTTCTTAACGTTGCTCTTCTTTTCAAAGTACCTTTAGTTTTTGCTAATTCAACGACTCTTTGACGAAGTAGGCTTCCAGCATCATCTGTTGTTTTAGCTATTTCATTAAACTTTTTAGGTAAAAAATCAAGAGCGCCAGCTTCCAAAGCTTCTAATGTAGCATTAGCACCTTGGTGAGTTAACGATGAAAACATTAAGATAGAGGTCGGCACTTTTGCCATAATTTGTTTCACCGCTTCAATACCATTAAGTAATGGCATCTCAATATCCATGGTGATCACATCAGGCTTTAAAGATATCGCTTTTTCGACAGCGTCTATACCGTTTACGGCAACATCAATAACAGTAAGGTTCGGATCTTTATTTAAAATGTCTGTAACTCGTCGTCTAAAGAAACTAGAGTCATCAACAACCAATACCTTATAGGGCATTTATTATCTCTTTATTTTTATCAATGATAAGCCCTATTAAAAATTCAATAAGGCCTATTTAAGTGTTAAGAGCGTAATTTTTTATTAACTACTGTTTTTTTTGAATAAAACTTCAGCATGTTAGGTACATCAACAATCAGAGCGATACCACCGTCGCTAGTAATTGTTGCTCCGGCCATACCAGGAGTCCCATGTAATAGGCGATCTAGAGGTTTTATTACTACTTCTTCTTGTCCAATAAGACTATCTACAACAAAACCTATTTGTTGGTTGCCTAATTGAACAATAACAACATGACCTTTATCGCGCGGCTTTTCTACATAATCTCGTACGAGCCACTGATCTAAATAGAATAAAGGTATGGCTTTATCACGTACGATTATCGTAAGTTGTCCGTCTACTATGTTAGTCGATGTCAAATCAAGATGAAAAATTTCATTTACACCTGCAAGTGGCAATGCAAATGTTTGCTTGCCAACAACAACCATTAAGGTAGGAAGAATGGCAAGTGTTAAAGGTACTTTAATTTCCAAAACGGTACCTACGCCCATCTCGGAATCAATATTTACAGTTCCATTTAACTGAGTAATCTTAGTTTTTACTACATCCATGCCGACACCACGGCCAGACACTTCAGATATTTCAGTTTTTGTCGAAAATCCTGGAGCAAATATTAAGCTAAAAGCTTCTTTATCTGACATTCTAGCAGCAGCATCAGTATCTAGTACACCACGCTCAATCGCAATTTCCTTTAATTTATCTGCATTCATACCAGCACCATCATCTTTGATGGTCAACAATATATGATCGCCTTCTTGTGAGGCTGAAAGCAATACAGTACCTTCTCTTGCTTTTCCTTTCGCTTCACGGTCATCAGGAGCTTCAATACCGTGATCGACTGAGTTTCTGACCAAATGCACTAATGGATCAGCTAATGCTTCTACTAAGTTTTTGTCTAAATCTGTTTCTTCACCTTCAAGAACTAACTTAATTTCTTTATTTAAACTACGGGCTAAGTCTCGAACAACGCGAGGAAAACGGCCAAATACCTTTTTGATAGGCTGCATTCGGGTTTTCATCACAGCACCTTGTAAATCGGTAGTTACCGCATCAAGATTAGAAACTGCTTTGGTTAAGTCTTCATCGTCTTTGGTCAAACCTAAACTAGTTAATCGATTTCTTACTAAAACTAACTCACCAACCATATTCATTATTTGATCAAGACGTTTAGTATCAACTCGTACCGTCGTTTCGCTTTGCACCGCTTTAGCTGGTGCTTTTTCTTTTGCAGGGGCTTTAGCTGCCGGCTTTTCTTTGACAACAGGCTTAGGTGCGACTGGTTTGGCAACAGGAGCTTTAGCTACAGGAGCAGGCGTTGGTATCTTTGGTGTAGGGGCCTCTGTAACTTTAGGTGCTTGACCTTGCCCATGTAGTTCATCTAAGAGTGCTTCAAAATCATCATCGCTAATTTCATCTGAAGATGAGTTGGTTGTTGTACTGGCTGTACTTGTTTTACTTTCGGAAATTTCAGGGGAAAATGCACCTTGACCATGCAGTTCATCAAGAAGTGATTCAAATTCATCGTCGGAAATATCGTTACTGTCAGCGGCTGGTGATTCAATAACCGGAGCTGGCTCAGGCGCTGAAGCAGGGCCTGCGCCGTGTAACTCGTCAAGAAGTCGTTCAAACTCATCTTCTGACATTTCGTCAGTCCCCGATGTATCTTCAGAAGGGGATTCAGCAGTTTCTGCAGTTTCAATAATTTGCGGAGTATTATCAGGTTCAACAATAGGTGCGGAAGTGCTATTTTCTGGCTGGCTCAATCGGTCTAATTCTGCAAGTAACTCAGGAGCGGCTTTAACAAGTTCTTCACCGTTTTGTACTTGTACGAACATTTCATTAACTAAATCTAATGCTTGTAAAATAACATCCATTAATTCGGCGGTAACGCTACGTTGGTCAGAGCGTAATAAATCGAAAATATTTTCAGCGCCGTGACAAACTTCAACTAAGTTATGCAGAGCTAAAAATCCGGCCCCACCTTTAATGGTGTGAAAACCTCTAAAGATAGCATTTAATAGTTCAGCATTATCAGGGTCGTTCTCCAGTTCGACAAGCTGCTCTGAAAGCGCTTCAAGTATTTCTCCAGCCTCAATTAAAAAATCCTGAAGAATCTCTTCATCTTGCTCAAATGACATCCAACAACTCCTATTAAAATCCTAAACTTGATAAAAGATCATCTACATCGTCTTGGTCGGCGACAACATCATCGCGACTTTCTACATTGACGATAGGTCCTTCAACGAGGTTATCCCCGACTTTTGGTTTGCTCTCTTGTGCAGGGCCATGTGTGGTAATGCCAAAAGCTGTTAACATGCCAATCAAGCTATCTTCAACCTCTCTTACGAGATCAATCACTTTACGAATAACTTGTCCGGTTAAATCTTGAAAATCTTGGGCCATTAATACATCAGTCATTAATTCATGCATACGCACAGATTCTTTGTCAGTCGTTGTTAACAGCAAATCTATATCAATACATAAGTTTTTAAATTCCGTAATTTCTAACTTGTTATGCATGAGTTTTTGCCATAACGGATTAACGGTTTTTATCTGCTTCTGTATGGTGTCAACAACAGGAAATATCGATTCAACAGCGTCCATTGTTTTATTAGCCGCTTCTTCAGTGCGGGTAATAACATAATTAAGCCGCTCCTTTGCATCAGGAATATCTGCAGTAGCTAAATCATTTAGTCGCGAATCTAATTGAAAATTCATTAGTGAATCATGCAGTTGACGAGTCAACTTACCTATTTCAGCAAATAGCTCAGAATTAATGGGGTTTTGAATTTCCGCAATTAACTCATCGGCTTTTTCTTGCTGATCACTTTCTAAATATTCCACTAATAACTTTGCTTGTTCCAATGATACATGGACACCTGTTTTCGCACTCATGCAACGCCCTCACGCATAAATTAATTAATCAATCGAACATTAACCTAAACGTTCAAATATTTTATCTAACTTAGCGTTTAACGTTGCCGCAGTGAATGGCTTAACAATATAACCATTTACGCCTGCTTGAGCTGCCATAACAATTTGTTCTTTCTTTGCTTCAGCAGTAATTAGTAATACAGGGATATGAGATAAGCTACTATCAGCACGAATAGCTTTAAGTAGATCTATACCTTGCATACCAGGCATGTTCCAATCAGTTACAACAAAGTCAAAAGACCCCTCTTTTAACATCGGTAAAGCAGTGCTTCCGTCATCTGCTTCTGAAATGTTTGTGAAGCCTAAATCGCGTAACAAGTTTTTCACGATACGTCTCATGGTTGAAAAATCATCAACGACAAGAACTTTCATATTTTTATCCAAGGCACCCTCCGGTGAGAACATTTTAAAATTCGAATTATATTTATATTCTACTTAACTTTTCCAAGATTGCATACGTGCTTTTAATCGATGCATTGCTTGACTGTGAATTTGGCTTACCCGAGATTCGCTAACATCAAGAACTTGGCCTATTTCTCGAAGATTTAACTCTTCATCATAATATAGTGACAGTACTAGAGCTTCGCGCTCGGGTAAAGTGGAAATGCACTCTGCTAACGATTTTTTAAAAACTATTTGTTCAATGTTTTCATAGGGATCGTTATTATTCGCATCTTCCATGCTCGCTAAAGAATCTTCACCAACACCAAGATCTTCAATACCTAATATTTTACCTGTACTAACCTCACTAAGAATATGATGGTAGTCATTTAACGAAATATCAAGTTTTTCAGCGACTTCTATATCAGTAACATCTCGACCTAAGCTCGCTTCTAGCGTTTTTACTGCCTCACTGACCATACGACTATTTTTATGAACTGAGCGTGGTGTCCAGTCGCCGCGGCGTATTTCATCAAGCATAGCACCACGAATGCGTATACCGGCAAAGGTTTCAAAACTAGCGCCTTTGCCGTGATCAAAATTATTGGAAGCTTCAAGAAGACCAATCATGCCTGATTGGATAAGATCGTCAACTTGCACGCTCGCAGGTAATCTTGCTAATAAATGATAAGCAATACGTTTAACTAAAACAGTGTGCTTTACGATTATCGCAGATTTGTCAGTTTGAATACTGTAAGCATTTGGTTTTACCACTATAGCTCACTCGTTATAAATTGGGTTAATAAAAGAGCATTTCTGCATAAAAACGCTCTTAGCTGATATTTATTAATTATTAGTGCTCTAATAATTGTTCTATAAAAAACTCTAAATGACCTGATGGATGATTAGGAATTGGCCATTGAATGAGTTTATTCGCAAGTGATTTAATAGCAACGGCTGCAGGCGAGTTAGGGAATGCTTCAACAATGGCTTGCTGCTTCCTTACCGACTTTCTGATATTTTCATCAAAAGGAATTACGCCGACAAGCTCTAAAGCAACATCTAAAAATCGATCTGAAACTTTAGCAAGCTTACCAAATAATAGCTGACCTTCTTTGGGGCTACGCACCATATTTGCTACGACTTTGAATTTAAATACACCATGATCACGGCTTAACAATTTCATTAATGCATAACAGTCCGTAATCGATGTAGGTTCATCACAAACCACCAACATAACATCCTGAGATGCACGGCAAAAACTTAAAACCATATCAGAAATACCAGCGGCAGTATCAACAATCAAAACATCAAACTGAGTACGCATATCGCTAAAAGCTCTAATGAGACCAGCATGTTCAGAAGGGGTTAAGTCAACCATAGACTGAGTGCCAGAGGTAGCTGGGATCACGTTGATACCTGCAGGCCCTTTAATAATGATATCGTCTAATTCACATTCACCAGACAACACATGCGAAAGGTTACGTTTCACTCGTAACCCCAGCATAACATCAACATTGGCTAGACCTAAATCGGCATCTAGAACTAAAACTCTTTTACCTAATTGACCTAAAGCAATAGCAGTGTTCAGTGATACGTTGGTTTTACCAACTCCACCTTTTCCCCCAGAGACCGCGATGACTTTAACTTGTTGTGATTCTTTCATTTTTCTTAAGCCACTTGCTTGATCATTCATCTATCGTATTTCTCTTTTCTTACGAAAAAACCTATCAATTAATTTAGTATACAACAGCATTTGCAGATGTTGGTGCTGTTCGCCATGTAATTGGGTTATTTATTTGATTTTTTGCTGTCATTCTATCTGCTAGCGTAACGAGTTTTTCAGCATTTGCAACTTTAATATCTTCTGGAACCCTTTGTCCATCAGTAAGATAACCTATTGCCAAGCCATTTTGTATCGAAGTTGAAATTATTTCTCCAATACTTAGACTTTCATCAAGTTTTGTATAAATACAGCCCGCTAACGGTACTTTTTTGAAGCGTTCGACATTTTCTTGCATTACTCGTTGTTGCGTATTGGCAGCCAAAACTAAATAATTACGAATTCTTACACGTGCATTTGAAACAAGTGTTGTAAGATGTTTGGCTAAGCGCATATCTCGTTGGCCCATCCCTGCGGTGTCAATTAAGATTAACTTCTTTTTCGAAAACTCTTGTAATAATGTATCAAGCGTTTTTGCATCGCCAGCAAGTTTCACTTGGCAACCAATAATACGCCCATAAGTCGCTAGTTGTTCAAAACCTGCAATACGATAGTTATCAGTAGAAATCATCACCACTTGGTCTGCACCATGAATTTGAGCAAACCTTGCCGCTAACTTAGCAATAGTGGTCGTTTTTCCGACCCCTGTTGGCCCTACTAAAGAAACCACACCACCACGATGTATAATATCGTTATTTGTGGTATTAATTTGTTGGCTAATAAATTTCTTCGCCATTTGCCATGTGTCTTGGTCATTTTTTTGCGCTGGAATATAGCCAGCTATTTGATCTGAAACTTGTTCGCTCATACCTAACGACATTAATCGATTAACTAACATCGCGCGAGAAGGATCTTTTTGCGCCATATCTTGCCACATCAGTCCAGAAACCTGATGTTCTAACAATTCTCTTATTGAAGACATTTCATTCTTCATTTTTTCGAATTCTTCGTTATGCGATTGTTGAGTATTTAATTGGCTATGTTGACTAACGTTATTATTGTGTTCGACGGCTGCTTGTTGATTTTGCGTTGGTAATGCTTGTTGAACTTCAGCTTTTTGATTTTGTTCAGTGGAGCTGTTTTGTTCTAAACGATCAGTAAACTGCTTAAATTGTTGCTCTATATTTGCACTTGCGTTTGCAGCATTTTTTTCAATAGCTTGATGATTATCGGCAACATTTAGTCTGGCTGCTGCTTGAGCAATTTTATCATGCTGCGCTTGATTAACGCCGCCACCAACTGGGGTTTGTTGTACTTGACGGTTCAATAATGCGCTTAAGCTGTCAGAAGGCAGTGAAGTGTTATTATTTGGTATGTTATTCGACACCATATTTTCTGCGCTACTATTTACATTTTGACCTTGCCCAATATTAACAATGTCATTTTCTATAGCGCGTGTTTTAACGGCAGCTGTATTACTTTTATCAGCGTTAGTTGCTTCAGAATTACTTTCGGATTTAGCGGCATTAATTTGCACGTTGTTATCTACTGCAGCCATAAGCTCAACTCCCTCAGGAATACGCTTGTTTGACATAATAACAGCGTCAGCACCTAACTCATCTTTGATTTGTGCCAAGGCACTTCTCATATCTTTTGCTACAAAACGTTTTATTTTCACAACTAACCCCTTATCAACTGCAACTGCCAATGCTCATATTCTAATGATGGCAAATATTTTCTGCTGTTAATTACCGGTAAAGTAATTATTGACCTATGGCGCTAACTATTTTTATTTGCTTATCGTCAGGAATTTCTTGGTAAGAAATTACTCGTAAGCCTGGAATAGTGTACTTAACAAACTTAGCTAATACCGAACGCAAAATTCCTGAAGTTAACAATATGGGGGTATCTCCCGCCATTTCTTGTTGTTGAGCACCATCAGTTAGTGATTTTTGTAATCGTTCTGCTAAGCCTGGTTCAATGCCTGCGCCATCGTCTCCAGCCATTTGCATTGATTGGTGCAACATTTGTTCCAACTCTGGCGCCAATGTTATGACGGGTACTTCTGTAACAGGACCAACAAGCTCTTGAACAATAAATTTTCGCAAGGTTATCCGTACAGCAGCGGTTAAAATCTCGGGGTCTTGAGATTTAGGTCCGTATTCAACAAGGGTTTGAATAATGCTACGCATGTCACGCACGGCCACACCTTCATTCATTAAGTTTTGTAGTACTTTAACAAGCGTACCTAAAGTTAATACGTCAGGGATCAAACCTTCTACCAATTTAGGGTAATTCTTAGCCAGCATATCCAGTAGGTTCTGCACTTCTTCATGACCTAATAACTGCGCTGCGTTATTAGTAAGTATTTGACTTAAATGAGTAGCTAATACGGTAGATGCATCCACAACAGTATAACCTAATGATTGTGCATGTTCGCGCTGAGTTTGTTTTATCCACACAGCTTCTAAGCCAAATGCAGGATCTGTAGTCGCGACTCCATCTAACTTACCATAAACTTGACCGGGGTTAATCGCTAGCTCGTGATCATGACGTATTTCAGCTTCACCAATCGTTACACCCATGAGTGAAATTTGATAAACATTGGGATCTAAATCTAAATTATCGCGGATATGTACAGCAGGAACCAAAAAGCCAAATTCTTGTGAAAGTTTTTTCCGTACGCCTTTAATACGATTTAGTAGCTCGCCACCTTGTGATTTATCAACTAGTGGGATCAAGCGATATCCAATTTCTAAACCAATAACATCAACATGATTGACATCATCCCATCCTAAATCTTTGACTTCAGCTTCTTGTTGTTGTGTCTCAACTTGATCTGCTTCAGATTTTTCTAATAACTCTTTTTCTTTTGCTATCTTATATTTGCCACTTAAAAAAGCCGTCGCTGCGATCATAAATGCAAAAAATAGGAAAGCAAAATGTGGCATTCCCGGAATAACACCCATTACAAACATCACAGCTGCAGCAATATATAAAGAGCGCTCTTGTCCTAGCTGGCCACTTACTTGCTCGCCCATGTCTTGAGCGGTGTTCTGACGCGTAACAACTATCGCTGTGCCAACAGATAATAATAAGCCAGGAATTTGCGCAACTAAGCCATCACCTATAGTTAGCAGAGTATAAATTTCTACCGCACTATCGAAGTTTAAGTCATGTTGTACCATACCTATAACAAGCCCACCGATTATATTAATCAATAGAATTAATATTCCGGCAACCGCATCGCCTTTTACAAATTTACTCGCACCGTCCATGGAGCCATAAAAATCGGCTTCACTAGTGACTTCAATTCGGCGTTCTCTTGCCTGGTCGGCAGTAATAAACCCAGCATTTAAATCGGCATCTATTGCCATTTGCTTCCCTGGCATAGCGTCCAAGGTAAAACGAGCCGTCACCTCAGCTATTCTTCCAGCACCTTTAGTAACAACAACAAAGTTAATAATAATTAAGATTATAAAAACTACTAGACCGACAGCATAATTACCACCGATCACAACAGAGCCAAATGCTTCTATTACTTTACCCGCCGCATCGGGTCCTTCATGGCCTTCTAATAGAACCACCCTTGTACTCGCAACATTTAATGCAAGGCGTAAAATAGTCGCAATAAGTAATACCGCAGGAAACGAACCAAACTCAAGTGGTTTTAGGGTATAAACTGTGATCAGCAAGACCACCAGAGACAAAGCAATATTAAAAGAAAAAAGTATATCGAGTAAAAAAGCGGGCATAGGTAAAATAACCATTCCCAACGCCGCCATGATTAGTAGTGGCGTACCTAAGCCTGAGAAAAGGCTTAGTTTATCTTTCTTGAAGTTTTTTAACGAAGCAACTAACTGCATATTACTCTTATGATATTTTTTTGACGCATACCATGATTTAGCAATAAATAGACCAAAATCGTTGAAAAGAAATTAGAATGAATATTTATTAAGCAAGCAGTCAGTTAACTTAATGATTAGATGCAATATTAATATTTGAAGTCATCAGGAATAGGTAAGTTTTTGGCAATAGCTGTCGGCATTCTTGCTTTACCTTTTTTATGTTCATTAAGTTGAAAAATAAACGCAAGTACCTGAGCTACAGCTGCAAATAATTCTTCAGGTATTTCTTGGTCAACATCAGCACAATAATATAATGAACGAGCTAACGCGGGAGAAGCTATAATTTCAACATCATGCTCTTTGGCAATAGTACGGATATGTATTGCCATTTCATCAATCCCTTTAGCAACCATCATTGGCGCACCACCAGCTGCTGCATCATATTTTAGAGCAACAGCATAATGAGTTGGGTTGGTAATAACGACATCAGAATTGGGAACTTCTTGCATCATACGTCGCTGTGACATCTCATATTGAGCACGACGAATACGCCCCTTAATTTCTGGACTCCCTTCGGAGTTCTTCATTTCATCTTTCACTTCTTGCTTGGTCATTTTTAGCTGACGATTATGATCCCAAGTTTGATAGGGAGCATCAATAGCGGCAATAATACCAATAGATAACGCTAACGCTAAAAACATCCATTGCAATAATGTCACTGCATGCTCTAGGCTCAGCGGTATAAGTTCTAAGCTAAGTCCTAGTATTTCTTCAAATAAACTACTTAATAATAAATAAGCAACAATAAAAACAACAAAAAATTTCAACAACGATTTAACTAACTCGACTAAAGCTTTAATACCAAACATCCGCTTAAACCCAGCTAATGGTGACATTTTACTTAGCTTAGGAGCCATAGCTTCAGCCGAAAAACTAATGCCTCCCAACATAGAATTACCGACAAAAGCAGCGAACATAATGATTGCAAATATCCATAATAAGGGTGGTATCACACCTCCGACAGAGCCTCTGAGTACGTTATATAAGGCATGAATATCCATGACTTCATCACGACTTAAACTAAACAATCGAGTCATTACACCCGCGAGGCTATCCGTCAACATCCCCCCAACAACCATAATAGCAACGGCACTACCGACTAAAACAAACATAGTACCTAAATCTTTTGAACGTGCTATTTGACCTTTTTTTCGGGCATCGGAAAGTTTTTTCCCCGTGGGTTCCTCTGTTTTTTCACCGCTATCTGAATCAGCCATTAATTTGCCTTACAGTTAATCAGGTAACAGCTAAAGTCGAGTGCTCTTTGCCATTGCAATTCATAGTGCGTAAAAAAGTTTCCCATGGTTAACCACATAATTAACAGGCCTGAACACATAGTTACGGGGAAACCTATTGCAAAAATATTTAATTGCGGAGCCGCTCGCGTCATAATACCAAAAGAAAAGTTAATTAATAACATAGCCGTAATAGGGGCTAATGCTAGCGATAAAGCTGTTGCGAACATCCATTTCCCCCACTCAGCTACTTCTTTGAACTTATCAGGGCTAAATTGATAATCGCCAATGGGCAAAGTTTCAAAACTAGCAACTACAAATTGTAAATAAGCTAAGTGCCCATCCATTGCCCAAAACATCAGGGTCGACAAAATTAAAAAGAATTGCCCTACAGCAGGAACATTCATGCCACTAACAGGGTCGACAAGAGAAGCAAAACCCAACCCTGTTTGCATCGCAATAATTTGCCCCGCTAGGGTAAAAGTGTTCAACACCATCACAGTCATAAAACCAAGTACGATGCCAATAAACATTTGCTCACAAACTAATAAAGCGGTTTGAAAAGAAAGTAAAGAACCAACATTGGTAGCAGGGATTGCCGGCATAATTGCGACAGTTAACATAACACAAAGGAATACTTTTACTTTGCCGGGGATAATCTTAGAACCAAAGCCAATCATTGACATGATAAGCGCAGAAATACGCGAGAAAGGTAAAATAAAGTCAGCAATATATTGCATTATAACTGACTCGGTAAACTCCATTAACTCACCACACTAGGAATACTTGCTATCAAGCGGATAGTAAAGTCCATTAATTTTTGTACTAACCAATGCCCACCATAAATTAGGGCTAATAGCGTGACACAAAGGCGCGGTAAAAAACTTAACGTTTGCTCATTAATCGACGTTGCTGCTTGGAATACTGCGACAATTAACCCTACACACAGGCTAGGTATAATCACAGCACAAACTAAGACAATCACTAAAAATAAAGCATCACTGAGTATGTCTACAAAGACTTCAGGATTCATTAGCCGCTCCCCATTCCGTAACTGGTAGCAATAGTGCCGATTACCAAATTCCAACCATCAACTAAAACAAACAGCATTAACTTAAACGGCAAAGATACAATCATCGGTGATAGCATCATCATACCCATCGCCATTAAAATACTTGCAACAACTAAATCGATGATCAGAAAAGGAATAAACAGCATAAAGCCTATTTGAAAGGCTGTTTTTAATTCACTAATAATAAACGCAGGAATAATCACGGTCATTGGTAAATCTGTAGGTTGGTCTACCGCTTCAATACCAGCCATATTGGCTAACGTTTCAAGATCTTTTATTCGGGTTTGTTCAAGCATGAAGGCACGTAATGGCACTTTCGCGGTGTCTATTGCTTCTACTGAAGTCATTTTATCAGCTAGGTAAGGCTCAATCGCTCTTTGATTAATTTCATTATAGACAGGTGTCATAATAAACATTGTCATAAACAGAGTTAAACCAATCACAACCTGATTTGAAGGTGTTTGCTGTAAACCGATAGCTTGGCGTAAAATAGCCATTACCACAACAATGCGTGTAAATGACGTCATCATAATAATGGCAGCAGGTATAAAACCTAATGCCGTCATAAACATCAGAATTTGTAAGGTTACAGTATATTCTTGCGAGCCATCAGGGTTAGTAGTTAATTTTAATGCGCTCATGCCTAAGTCTTCGGCAGCGAGAACCGATTGACTAGCAAAGAATGCAACAAGTAATAGAAATAAACAAATCCCCCCCTTTAACGAAAAGAGCTTTGTGATGAATTGTTCAGCCACACTGCTATTCGCCTTGTTATCAGTGGCGAGTATATTTTTTTGGGGCGTATTTCCTAAAACAGGGTCTGTCATTAATATTCTTCGCTATTTATTAACTGGGCTTGCGCGTAAAGCGTGCTAATGTTTGGCTAAGTTCGATTGGCACGCCACTTTTAATTTCGAGAGGTTCATCTAATGTATCAAGCAAGTTTATTTGTTGCCCAGTAATTCCGAGCAATAATTGCTTTTCACCAACCTGAACCACCACTAATCGTTCTTTTGAGCCTAAGTTCAAACTAGTCACTACTTTCAAGCCATTAACAGTATTGCCCCCAACTTGAAGCTTTTTCAGTAGCCATGCCGCAATTGCAATAGCAATAAGTACCAACAATAATGATACGATCATACTACCGGCATCCATGTTTCCCATAACATGCCGACCGACTTCAACATCTTTTACCGGAAGAGTAACCGTAGTGTTACCTGCAGCTACGCTTTCAACACCCGTTTTAATTAGTGGGTTTTCTTGAGCGAATCCTGAAAAAGAAACCAATAATAAAAGAATAAAAGCTAAGCAATTGTTGATCATTATTTTAACTTTTTAATACGTTCAATTTGACTAATAACATCGGTTAATCGAATACCAAATTTATCGTTTACCACAACAACTTCACCATGAGCGATTAAAGTACCATTTACTAATACATCTAGTGACTCACCCGCAACCCGATCTAATTCAACAACTGAACCTTGGTTAAGCTGTAGCAAATTACGAATACTAATATGGCTACGCCCTACTTCCATAGAAATAGTGACTGGAATATCTAGAATTGCATCAAGTTTACGTTTTTCTTCGCCGCTAATTGGCGCTTCATCTTCTTGCAACTCTTCTAATTCGACCTTTTCGGCTTGGGCTGAAGCTTCGGCTTGTTCATCCATAGCTTCATCCCACATGCCTAAATCATCATCTTTTTCACTCATGCCATTGGCCTCAAATTTATTATCTTATTCAATTATGTATTTTGACATTAACAAGATTGTTAATAGTCAAAGTCTTCTTCCAAAAGGTGTAGCTCTCCATCACTATCTAGTCGCTTACCACCTTTGGTTAAAATCGTTAGTTCATTTTTAACTGATTCAGGACGTTTAATCTTCTCTGATATTTTAATAGCAACATTATCTCTACTACGTCCTAGTTTTGCTCTAAAAGACGGTAACCCTTCGATTAACACTGTTATATGCTCAGGCATTTCGATAGGAATGATGTCACCTTTTTCTAAGTCCATGATTTTCTGTAGTGGCAGATCAACGGATATAAACTTAGTAGACAGTTCAACGGGCACATCTAAAATTTCATCACGAAGTGCTTTCGACCAACGCATGTCGGTATCTTCTTTATCGCTTTGCACACCAGCATCAAGTAACTCTCGTATCGGCTCGAGCATAGAATAAGGCAGTGCAACATGAAAATCTCCTCCACCACCATCAAGTTCGATATGGAATGAGCTGATCACAACAACTTCAGTTGGACTGACAATATTTGCCATTGATGGGTTTACTTCAGAATCTAAATATTCAAAAGAAACGTCCATAACCGGTGACCATGCTTCTTTGTAATCTTCAAAAATTAACTTTAATAACATTTGAATAATACGGCGTTCAGTTGGCGTAAATTCACGACCTTCAATTTTGGCATGGTAGCGGCCATCGCCACCAAAGAAATTGTCCACTAATATAAACACTAACCGTGCTTCCATAGTGATAAGAGCTGTACCTTTTAGAGGACGAAAACGGACCATATTCAAACTTGTTGGCACAAATAAGGTATGAACATACTCTCCAAATTTGATCATTTGTATACCATTAATGGATACTTCAGCAGTACGGCGCATCATATTAAACAAACTGATCCGCATATGGCGAGCAAACCGTTCGTTGACCATTTCCAAGGTCGGCATACGACCACGAACAATACGATCTTGTGATGAAAAGTCATAGTCCGACGTACCCGCTTCATTTTGGGCTAAGTCCTCAACAACTTCCTCTTCTTCAACGTCATCAACACCATGTAATAGCGCATCAATTTCGTCTTGGGATAATAAATCGCTCACTCGATAGTCTCTTTTTTTATATTCTTAGCTTATTGCTGTTTTATGGGTAAATATAATTTGATTTACTGCATAACAAAGCCGGTAAACAGTACTTTCTCTACAACATTACTGTTTTCGACTTCTTTCATAACTTTATGAACTTCAGCTAAAGATTTTTGTTTTAAAGAAGTTTTGCCTGCACTAGTTGCTAAGTCATCAGCATTTGACAATGAAAAAATCGCTAGCAACGTACTTTCAATTAAAGGCACGTGCTTTTTCGCCGCTTCTTCGTTATCAGAGCCACGTACTAAAAGCTGCACTCTAATTTCAACAAATCGGTCACGCGATGCACCTGGAACATTAAAACGAAAAGGTCTTGGCATAGGAACATATAAAGCCGTTCCAGTACTTGCTGCGGTATCTACTGGAGCATCGGCACTATCATCATTACTACCACTATCCAGCTCAGCATCAAGCTCTTCTTGCGAAACGCTAGCATCACTTCCCCCCATGAAAAAATAGGCTCCGCCCGCTGCAGCTGCCAAAACCACCACAATAGCAATAATTATGATCATTTTTTTCTTTTTACCAGGATTATCAAGCTCTAATTCTTTACTCTCGTCTTTTTCGTCAGCCATTATTGAGCCTTTAATATTAATTTAAATGTTTAATGCTTCTATTAGCCAACTATATCCTTGAATCACCCAGTAGCCAATGAGTTTTGTCATTTATGCGTAGTAATCAACACCAGATGATGAACCTTTAACCAAATTTATCGTTTGAGTATCACTTAGACCTGCCAAATCTTCATGATTGTCATCGCTGCCTAGGCTATGGCGATTATCTCCAAGTTGCTCTTCGCCGTTTTGTTTGTTTTGCTGTTCCACATTAGCGTCACCAACATCTACTCCACTTTCGGCAAGCATTTCTTTTAATCGCCCTAAATTTTGATCGAAGGCTTCTTTTGCTTGCTGGTTTTGAACGGTAAAATTAACCACCGCCTGGTCGTTTTGCAAATTAATTTTAACATTCACATTGCCCAACTCTTGTGGATCTAAACGGATGTCTATTTGTTGAAGTTTTTGGTTCATCATTACCATGACTTTATCTTTAACGGAACCAGCAAAATCTTTACGATATACCGATAACGCTTCATTTTGTAATGATGTTATTTGTTTGGCATTTGTTACTGATTGAGCTGTTGACTGTGCAGTATCACCAGCGAGTTTTGTGATCATTTCTTCAGCTGATGCGCTTAACTTAGTTGCTTCATTAACCTGTTGAGCATCTCGGTTGTTAATACGTTCAATACCAGTTGTGACTGATTTTTTATCAAAAACCTCAGCAAACTGTTTTTCATTTACTGGTACTTCTTTAGCTTGCAATTTTTCTGACGTTATAATGTTTTCAGCTGTACTTTGGCTTTGCTGGTTAGCTGATTGTTCTTGTGATGAGCTCCCCATATTTGGAGCTTGTTGCTCAACCACTTTTTGCGTTGCTTGATTAACCACTCGACTATGGTTTTGATTACTCTCTTGAGCTTGTTTTTCACCTGAAACAGAGACGCCGGCAAAAGCAGCTTTATTGCTGGAATTGCTTTCTAATACTTCACCATTTTCATTTGTGGTATTTTCGATGATGATATTTTGACTATTTGCGTTATTTGTTGATGTTGTCACTGACTTTTCGCTAACGATATTAGCTTTATCGTTACTACTATTACCTTTACTTTCAGCTAAAATCTGCTCTTGTTCAGCCGAAAATAATGCTTTTCCTTGAGCAAACTCTGCCTCGGTTGAAGTATTTTTAATACTTTTCAGTAAGGTTTCAACTTCACTAGTTTTATTTTCTGTTTTAGCTGAAGTACTTTTATTATCAACTGCTTCTATGTTTTTATCTGAAGCTTTGTTTGTTACTGGCTCTAAAGGTTTATCTATAACTACCTTTGTTGCTTTATCTATCGTGCTATCTGCAACCTTATTGATAACGTCATCTGCTGACTCAGATTTAACCTCACGATTTAGCGGTTTATCGCTCATTGATTTTTCAGTTGCTTCTGCGGATTCAGCTTTATTAATTTTTTCAGTTTCATACGTTAACTTGCTTTTTGGCTCTACTTTATTAACAACTTGACCAACATTAACTTCAGCCGTTGCTTGTTGTTTCGCATTGGTATCAGTACTGCTTTTATCCGTAGCAATATTTTCTGATTTTTGCTTTTTATCATTTCCTAAAAGTACTTGTCTTAATAAAGCATCAATATCTGTTTTTGTTTGCGATTTTTCTTGGGCTACAGGCTCACTTTCTTTGATTATGCTTTTTTGTTGGCTACTTTCACTACTGAGAATTTTTTCTGAAGCTGATAGTAACGATATCAATTGCTCTGCACTGGCCTGCGAATTATCTGTACCTTCTGTTACCACTGGTTGATCAATATTGTCGATTTTCGTTTTCTCTGAAGAACCTGTTACATGAGAGCTTTGCGCTTCTGCGTTTTCGTTTGTTGAAACTTTTTTAGTCGACGTTACTTGCTCGTTATTGCTTTCTTCAACAATTTTTTTATCAGCTACGCTCTCAGGTGACTTTTCTTTTATGGTTTCTTCACTCACGTCACTTTTGTCTGGCGAAGAAACTTTATCTGAATGAGTGTCAGTTGTAGTTTTCGATTTATTGCCACTTGATTCACTTTTATTGCCGCTTTGTTGCACTTGATAATGCTCGTCAATCACTTGAGAGAAATCTTTACTTGAGCTATTTTGCCCAACTGAATTTCCTGATTGAGCAGAGCTGTAATCATTACTTGGCGCTATATCTATCGCTAATGTATTAACTTGCGGCATAGTAAACCTTATTCATTTGATATTAAATTTTTGGCTGCAACTTTAAACGTTAAAACCATAATTGTTGGTTGTTGTATCACTAACAGTATATTAAGCAAATATTGTTCCATAGGAACGATAAACTTATTAAAGAAATTAATAGCTGTGCATATTACGGCGGACAAATTGTTGAGTGGCAATTTCGTCAAACATTTTTTGTTCTTGCTTATTCGCAACTAATGCTAGTGCTTTCTTTTTCTTTTCAAGTAATAATTCCACTGCTTGAATTTTTTGACGCTGGGCAAGCCATTGCTTTTTTCGTTTTTCAACCATAGCCTTGCTTTGTACAATAGCGATATCAACTTGCTCAGCAGCATTATCTAATTTTGCAATAAAAGCATGAAAGTGACTAAATGTTGCACTATCAATACCTTCAATGGATCGGGCGTTCAATCGCTTCATATATTCAAGACGATAATCACTGACATTCTTTAAACGATCTAAGTTTTGTTGATATTCAAACTCGGCCTTTTGAAGCTCTTGCGCTGATTCTTGCTCTTTACTTTCTTCATACTTATGCAGTGTATTTAACTGTTTCAATGGCATACATTACCCCTTTTATAAGTACAAGTTTAACTAGCAAGTTTATTGTCCTTGCTTATTTTGAGCATGTGCTTGCGCTGCGGAAAGTATTTCCTGTAATTGCGCTAAGCTTTGATCGTATGGAATAACTTCGAGCATTTTTTGCTGTAGAAAAAACGTAATGACGGGCATAAGATCAATCGATTGGTCGATGCGCGGATCATTTCCACGGCTATATGCACCAATAGCAATGAGATCCTTATTTTGTTGGTATAATGAATAAACTTGCTTGAGTTGCCTAGCAAGTTGTTGATGTTCATCACTGGTAACCATAGGCATAACACGACTAATCGAACCTTCTATATCTACTGCTGGGTAGTGGCCGGCATCTGCGAGCGAACGTGATAACACAATATGACCATCTAATATCGCCCGAGCAGCATCGGCAATGGGATCTTGTAAGTCATCTCCCTCAGTTAAAACAGTAAAAAAGCCAGTTATAGAGCCTTGCCCGTCTCCTCCGTTACCTGCACGCTCTACTAATTGTGGTAACTTTGAGAAAACTGAAGGTGGGTAACCTTTCGTTGCAGGCGGCTCGCCTACAGCAAGTGCTATTTCACGTTGCGCTTGGGCGTAACGCGTTAGAGAATCGACAAGTAATAATACATTCAACCCTTGGTCTCTAAAATATTCAGCAATTTGAACCGATGTTTCACAACCTTTCAAACGCATTAATGGTGAATTATCTGCAGGGGCGGCAACGACCACAGATCGAGCTCGCCCTTCTTCTCCTAAAATTTCTTCAATAAACTCTTTTACTTCTCTACCACGTTCGCCAATTAGGCCAACAACAATCACATCGGCCGTTGTGCCACGCGTCATCATGCCTAATAAAACACTTTTACCAACACCAGAGCCGGCAAATAGCCCCATCCGCTGTCCAATACCAACCGTTAAAAAGCTATTAATTGCACGAACACCTACGTCTAAAGGTTCGGTAATCGCACGACGTGATAATGGGTTGATTGGTTTAGAGTTTGCCTGATAACTATCTGAGTTTTTAATCGGACCTTTACCGTCAAGTGGATTACCGACACCATCAACAACACGACCGAGTAAATCCATAGAAAGAGGTAAACGAAATTTAGTGGTTAAAGGAACAACACGAGCGCCAGGTAGAACACCTTGCAAACTTTGCTCTGGCATAAGAAATGTAATATCTTTCGAAAAACCAACAATCTCGGCAATTAAATCGCCTTGCGCCGTTTCAACTAAACACTGACTCCCAATCGCCGCTTTTACTCCAACCGCCTCAAGTGTTAAACCAACAACTCTTACCAATCGGCCAGCAACAGAAACTTTATGCGAATGAATAAATTCTTCGCAATTTTTTAATCTTTCATTAAGGCGAGTAGTGTCAACCATAGCGGTATTTTGACTCTTTTATACAAGGTTTTACTGATGTAAAGCATCTTGCAAAAATGAGTCCAAAACGTCTTTTATTCTAGATTTAACACTGAGATCGACATTCGATGTGCTATTTTCAATTTGGCAGCTTCCCGGTAGTAATTGTGGTGCAGCAAGTAAGCGCCAGCCATGTTCTTTGATATGCTCTTTGCCAAATTGTTTTTCAACTCGCTTGATATCATCAGGATGGAGTAAAATCTGGGTTTGTGCTTCTTGACTAGGTAGAGCTTTTATACCTGCTGAAATTGCGCCTATTAAAATATCAGGATTGGTTTTTGCTTCTTGTAAGGTAATAGCTTCGGTTAGCTGTATCACTAGATGAATAAGCTGCTGTTCTACATTTTTCTCAATATCTTGCAGTGGGTTATGTAATTGTTCTGTTAATGATTGCCATGCCACTGATTGCTCATCAATAGTTTCTTTACCTTCAGCTAAGCCAGTTTCTACACCTTCTTGGTGACCAAGCTTTATACCTTCTTCATGGCCAGATGTTTTACCTTCATCATATCCTTTAGCAAAACCTTCTTCTTTACCTTGATTAAAACCTTCGTCGTATGCAGCTTGGCGAATATTTTCAATATCATCTGCCGTTAGAGGTATAACCTCTTCAACTTCCGTTTCTTCTGGGGGCTCAAAGCGCCAAGTTGGCTTTTTCCCCATTGCATTGGTCGTTTCGTCGAGCGGTTTTTTTTCAGACTCAACAGAAGGCAATGACCAAACATCTGTTTCTTGTTCGGCATTCGGTTTTATGACATTAGTTGCACTCTTTGCTAATACTTTCATTTTATATTTATAGCTCTACAAGAATTCATCACCGCCACCTGCACCACCGAGCATAATTTCGCCAGCGTCAGATAAACGTCGCGCAACAGAAAGAATTTCTTTTTGTGCTGCTTCTACTTCACTAATACGAACAGGTCCCATAGCTTCAAGATCATCTGCTAGCATTTCTGCAGCACGCTTGGACATGTTAGCCATTATTTTCTCTTTCAATGCGTCGTCAGCACCTTTAATTGCTTTCATCAGTGCATCTTGTTGCACTTCTCTAAGGATTGCTTGAATACCACGGTCATCAACATCAGCTAGATTTTCGAAGACAAACATTAAGTCTTGAATTTGTTGACTCATTTCTTCGTCATGTTCTCGAATAGAATCCATCAACATACCCTCAACATTGGTTTCAAGGTAGTTCATGATATCTGCAGCAGCTTTCAATCCCCCCATCTTAGCGGCTTGAGCACCCGCTTGACCGGCAAACTGTTTCTCCATAATTTCATTTAATTCTTGCAATGCAGCAGGTTGTACTTCTTCAAGGTTGGCGATACGCATCATTAAATCTAAGCGGACTTTTTCTGCAAATTGACTCATAATTTCTGCCGATTGCTCAGGCTCTAAATATGATAAAACAATAGTTTGAATTTGAGGATGCTCATTACGGATGATATTGGCAACTTGTTTTGAGTCCATCCACTTCAATGAATCTAAGCCTTTAGCACCACTGCCCATGACAATTTGGTCTATCAAATTACCTGCGCGGTCTTCACCAAGTGCCGCTGTTAATGCTTTACGAACAAACTCTTCACTTTGGAAACCAATGGTACTGAAATTCTGTATTTCATGAATAAACAATTTATGTACGGCAGTAATTTTTTCTTGAGTAAAATCTTCCATTGCCGCCATGATCATACCCACTTGTTGAACCTGTTTAGGCTCTAAGTGTTTTAATATTTGCGCAGCATCTTCTTCCGATAAACTCAGTAATAATATTGCCGCTTTTTCTGCGCCATCGAGTTTATCAACGTCAAAACCGGCTGGAGCTGGAGCTAACTCTTGTATTTCATCACTCATCTTCGTTCAACCAACTTTTAACTACTTGAGAAGAAAGTTCAGGCTCATTAGCTACGAGCGCACGAACAGCTTTTAAGACGTCTTCATCGCGATGTAAGTCTGGTAATTGTAAACTACCATCAGGAGCAAAACCTACCGCTGCAGCGTCAAAGTCCGATGTTAACATATCCATAGTTTCGTCGCCCAAGTCAATATGACTATCAAGCGATTTATCACCATAATCATCAGGAGTTTGATCCGGATTAATTAGTCGTTTAAGCATAGGCCTTACTACAGCGAATATTAGTACGATAATGACTAACGCGCCCATTCCCAGCTTGAAGTACTTCAACATACTCTCATTTTCATAAAAAGGGACTTCGGGAACGGCTTCAACATCAGCTCGAGAAAATGGTAAAGTAACCACCTCTAAAACATCGCCTCGTTGTAAATTGAAACCAATACTACCTTGCAATAAACGACGAATGTTTGCCATTTCTTCAACCGTTCGAGGCGATTGTGTTGTTGCACCTTCAGCACTCGTTGCGGCAAGGTAGTCAAGCGCGACTGATACACTGATTCGGCGAATAACTCCCGCTTGTTGTTTGGTATGGCTTATTGCTTCATCAAGTTCATAGTTCTTAGTTGACTCTAAATGTTTACGACCTGGCATTGCTTTTTGCTGAGCACCACCATTAACATTTTCAGGAATATTTGAGTCTAATGGCGGTTGATTACTTAACGCGCCAGGAATACCACCAAGTAAACCACCGACGGTATTGTCTTCAATTTTCATTTCGCTTCGTAGTGCAGGTAAATCGGAATTATAACGACGTTGCATTTCTTCACTTGAAGTAAAATCCATCGTTACATCAACCTGAGCAGTATAATTTCCTAAACCGACTACGGGGATCAATATGCTATCTATTTTACTTAAGTATTCATTTTCACGTTTTTGTTCCATTTCAAATTCTTTACGTGAACGAGAAGATATCGATGTTTGAGAGCCAGAGTTTAATAAGCGACCATTTTGATCCGTTACTGTAACTCTGTTTGGCTCCATACCTTGAACAGCTGAAGCGATAATATCAACTACAGAATCAACTTCTTCTTCAGACAACAAACGACCTTTTCGTAGAGTTAATACAACTGTAGCTGATGGACTGCGTGTGCGTTTTGCAAAGATATTTTCTCGAGGAATTGCTAGTAAGACTTTAGCGCGAGTAATTGCTTTTAATTCTTCTATAGTTCGAGCAAGTTGCTGTTCACGAGAAAATTTAAGGCGTTCGGTTTCAAGGCGTTGGCTTACACCAAAGCCCATATCTTGCATAATAATTTCGCCGCCCTCAGAAGGTTCATCAGAAAAACCTTCACGGGCTAAAACCATTTTAATATCTTGATATTGATCAGTAGGTACTGAAATAGTGTTATTTGCTTGACGATAAACACCGTTGTATCCATTAGCGTCAAGAAAATCCATCGTTTTAATAAGTTGTTCAGTAGGCTGTTTGGTAAGAAATCTATATTCAGGTTGATTCGCCCACATTATAACAAAGACAGCAATAGCTAAACATATTGCTAACGCCATAACTAAAGTAAGTTGACGAAGTAAGTCGACATTGCCCATGGCTGACGCAAAACCTGACTTCTGCTCGTCTGCCATACCGCTATCGCCATCACTGGCCATTAGCCCTGTGCCGCCGTCAGCAACAACCATCGAATTATTATCAGTATCAGCCACTTATTTTCTCCACTACCACTTAACGTTATTTTCTTAATGAGTACTTTTATTGCTGGAAATTTTTACACCGGCATATTCATAATTTCTTTATACGCTTCAACAAACTTATTACGTACTTGCACTGTGGCATCAAACGCAATGCCCGCTTTCGAGCTAGCGACCATGGTATCAGCAAGGGTTACGCTACGATCGCCCATTTCAAAAGCTATTTTCTTTGCCCCTGCATCTTTTTGAATATCATTAACCGTGTTTACAGCATCTTTTAGCATGTCACCAAAATTACTCGCCGATTTATTTACCACAGGTGTTGCGTTATCACCCATAGCAAGATTGTTGCCCATTTTTTCAAGCGGACTGCTTTGTAGCGATGAGTTTCCAAGCGACATGCTCTGCATTTGTGCGTATAAAGAGTTCGTATTGATATTCATGGGTTACTCACTTGTGTCAATTTTTTGCTACTAAGCCAATAAATAAGGGTTTAGTGAACGATATAACATGACTCTGCAAGCATAGTGCCAGTGTGGGGTTTGATTAAGGGAGGTGAATTGGAATAACAGCGTTATTCGTTAATAGCCCTTGATAGTATTTTATTAATATACTTGGGGCAGTGATTTAATCAGAATTAAATACTTTGAATGTATAGCTCAAATATCCAAACCCTGTACTTACCGATAATAAGTATTGGGTTTGTTATATGCCTAAGAACTCTGCACGTAATTATCGATAAATAACGACAGTCCTTATCTTTATGCTGGTATTTGAATGCCAGAGTCACGCATTTTTGCAATTTTATAGCGCAGTGTTCTAGGGCTAATACCCAAACGTTCAGCAACATCCTTTCGACTGCCATGACAGGCATTTAGCGTATCTAGAATAATCTGATGCTCTTGCAGTTTAAGTTCGCTTCCTAGCTTATCTTCATTATTTTCTGTCGGGGAATCAGTAATAATTTCACTGTCAAAACTTTCAATTAGCAGGTCACCAGCATCAATCATATGATCACTATGAAGGATTATCGCTCTTTGTATAACATTGTCTAATTCACGCACATTGCCCGGCCAATCGTAGCTAGCAAGTTTATTGCGAGCTGCTGCTGTAAATTCTGGAATTTGATCACCATTTGTTTGACAGGTACGAGTCAATAAATGTGTCGCAAGTGGCACAATATCATCTCGACGTTTATTTAATGCTAACCAAGTGAGTGGAAATACATTTAACCGGTAATATAAGTCTTCTCTAAAGACTCCATCACTTACCGCACTCTTTAAATCTCGATTACTGGTAGCAATGACACGGACATCAAGCTTTATAGTTTTTCGACCACCCAGACGTTCAACTTCTCTTTCTTGTAAAACACGTAAAATTTTTGCTTGCAGGCCAAGGTCCATTTCGGTTATTTCGTCAAGCAAAATAGTTCCTCCTTGTGCTTGTTCAAACTTCCCTGGACACGCTTGAATAGCACCAGTAAAGGCACCTTTTTCATAACCGAATAAAGTCGCTTCTAACATGTTTTCAGGAATTGCCGCACAGTTAATAGCGACAAAAGGTTTATCGCATCGATTAGAGTTATAGTGAACATATTGTGCAAGTACTTCCTTACCTGACCCGCTAGGACCAAGCACCATTACTGAAGCATCTGTTGTTGCAACTTTTTTCGCTAAATTTAACAATTCTATACTTCGTTGGTCAGCAACAATAGGCTCATGTCTATTCGTTGTTTTTAATGGAATATATTGATTAACCATATTTAACAAAACTTCAGGAGCAAAGGGTTTAGCCATATAGTTACAAGCACCGTCTCGCATTGCTTGTACGGCATCATCGATAGTGCCATAAGCCGTCATAATCAGAACAGGTAAGTTTGGCCAGTTGCTTTTTATGCTGTTAAGCAAAGTCAAACCAGACATACCGCCCATTTGTACGTCACTAACGACAATATCGACACTTTGCTCTTTAAGCGTTAACAAAGCGGTTTCACCTGAATCAGCCTCGAAACACTGATAACCCGATAGTTTTAAGGTATCAACAAGAGCTTCACGTAATCCAGCATCGTCCTCAACGACTAATATTTTATTAAGACTCATTAGCGTTCTCCTCGTTAGCATGGTTTTCTTCTAAAATAGGCAGGTGAATACAGAAGTGAGCTCCCTCTCCCGGCTGGCTGACTAGACGCACATCACCTTGATGAGCTTTTGCAACAGACTTAACGACAGCTAAACCTAAACCTGTTCCTTGTGCTCTTGAAGTATAAAATGGTTCAAAAATCTTACTTGCCAGTTCTTTATCTATACCTTGGCCATTATCTTGTACGCTGATATATGCATATTGATCTTGGCAATGAGTAGTAATGGTCACTTGTGCATCGGATTTTATGACCTGCAAGCTGTTATGAATTAAGTTTTCAATGGCGCCACTTAACGCGCGTTTATTCCCAAGTACTTGGCAATCACTCTCGCAGAGTTGGATATTAACTTTTGCATTAGCTTGTTCTACCAACGCCTCTAAGCCATTCACAGAATCAGAAATTAATGCATTTATTGATAAGGGTTCAACAACTTGTTGCTTACCACTTTTTGAAAATAACAACATGTCATTCACTTGTTGCTCAAGATCGTGTAAACGTGACATTAATTTGTCTTGAAATTTATTGCGGTCACCCGTTGTGAGTTTTTTATTTTTTAAGTTAGCACCATAAAGCATTGCCGCCGAAAGTGGTGTGCGAATTTGATGTGCAAGTTTTGATACCAGTCGACCTAATGAAGATAACCGCTGCATATGGCCCAATTTGTCCTGCAATAAACGGGTTTCGGTTAAGTCGGTGATCATAATTAATTGTCCGGGCTGATCACCCAAAGCAGTAATTTCTAATTTTACTCGACGGCCATCTTTTAAAGATACCTCGTGCCAATCGTCTGCTCTTGGTTTAAAAGATCGTTTAATCACATCGAACCATGCTTGTCCAAGAATTGGCTCATCAAGCAATAAGCTAGCAACTTTATTGGTTTTAATCACAATTCCGTCACCATCGAGCATGATCATCCCAGTAGGCATGACGTCAATAATTTGCTCAAGTTGATTAGATTGCTGACGCAGTAAAGATAATTCACCGCGATAAGATTCTGTTTGTAAAGCTTTATTAGAAGAGTGAGGCTGCTGACTAAAAATAAATTTAGCTTGATGGAACAAACTATCTTTCACAGAATGCTTCGCTGAAGGTATTTGTGAAGATATAGATGAATTCGATAGTGCAACGGCCATATGCTTTACTCTGTTTATAAATAACAACAGAGATAAAGCATTAATTATGCCAAAAGGCTTTACCCTTTAATTACATCAACTTAAATCTAATAATTTGTTTTTTATGAGTGTTGTCAAAGAATTGGCTTTTTAAAATACAGCAGTTCTAGGCATTGCTAGAACTGGCTTAGTGAAGGAAATAAAGTAGCCTGAAATTACCCGACATTTTTTTGCAGGTTATACTTGCGCATCTTTTCAACCAATGTGGTTCGACGCATCCCTAATAATTCAGCAGAGCGTGCAACAACCCAATCGTTTTTTTCTAACGCTTGATTAATCATTGATACTTCTAGTTCGGCTAAGTACTCTTTTAAATTCAAACCATCATTAGGTAAAACATCAACCATAGAAGAATTGTCAGGTTCGTTATTAAAACCAGTTTCGTCTGCTTCATCGTCATCATAGTCAAAACCAGCAAACAGTTCATTTATGGCGTCACGCTCTTGCAATTCTTCAGGGTATTCAGGTTGATACTCTTCAACATCAATATGACGGTACTTTGCTGGTAGCTCACTTACATTGACCACTTGATCACCGAACATGATAATCATACGTTCGATTAAGTTTGATAGTTCACGAACATTGCCAGCCCAAGCATTTAATTTCAATGACTCTATTGCTGGTTCAGTAAAACGAACACTTCGTCCTTGCTCCGCTTCGAAGCGCGATATCAATTCTTGAATCAGCAAAGGTATGTCATCTTGGCGTTCACGCAAGGCTGGTGTTTCAATCGGAAAAACGTTTAAACGATAGAATAAATCTTCTCGGAAACTTCCTTCTTTTATCATATCTTCTAAATGCTGATGAGTTGCAGCAATAATACGTACGTTGGTTTTTATGCTTTTTGCACCACCTACTCGTTCAAAAGTACGCTCTTGTAAAACACGTAATAATTTTACTTGCATCGGCTGTGGCATATCACCAATTTCATCAAGAAATAGTGTACCACCTTCAGCCATTTCAAAACGCCCCTTACGGGTTGAGATAGCACCGGTGAATGCGCCTTTTTCATGGCCAAATAATTCACTCTCTAACAAGTCGCCAGGAATAGCACCACAGTTAACCGGCACAAATGGTCCCTTGCATCGCTCAGACAGATTATGAATATTACGAGCAATCACTTCTTTACCCGTACCTGACTCACCTAAGATCAAAACACTCGCTTGGGTGCTTGCTACTTGTTCGATCAAAAAACGAACTTGCAACATAGGTTCACTAGTACCAACTAATGAACGAAATAATGGGTTTGGCCCAGCATAATTACGCTTCGACGGTAATTGGTTATGATATTGATGACAATGATGTATTTGCTCTGTAAGTTGCGCATAATTTAACGGTACAGCTAAACTACCTAAAACATTCACAGCTTCGTTAAGCTGTGTAGCATCAAGTACATCATGTAAAATAAAAGGGGTTGCAGGATGGTTTTGTACCAATCCAGTAATTAATTCACTGATTTCACCACATAAAATAACGGTAAGAATATTGCCTGTTTCATTGAAGTACTGGTTAACATCTTCTTCATTGCATACATGGAAATGTTCACCCACAAAGGATAATACTGTAGCGATTTGATCGCGTCTGGTAATGTCGTTATCCACAACAATAATATGTTTTTGACCCTGCATATTCTCTGGTAAACCATTCTTTATAATCAGTATAATTAGATTTTAGCGCGATATAATAAATAAGCAACAATAAATTGACGCTGCAAGGTCATTTATTTGACAACATAAAAACATAAAGTAAGCTCATTGTATTTATGAGGAAAAGCAATATTTGACTTAGCTTGAATTAAACTTTCATAGCGGCCATATCGACTTCAGCTTTAGCTAAGCTAACCAAACTGCCGATATCTCGTAAGTAGCCATCGGTTTGCCAAAAATTAAGCCTTCCTAATAGCTTTGGTATCAAATGAAGACTAATGTCTGTTTCTTGTGCAGTGGATTGTTCAATTAACGTAATCACTCGCGGGTCAAATAAATAAATAGCGGCGTTTGCTAAATTAGAGGGCGGGTTAGCTACCTTTTCGTGAAAGGCTTTTATAATGCTATTGTCGTTGTATTCAATAATACCGCAACTTTGTGGATCGTCGGTATTAAAGACCATCATAGTGCCAAGTAAATCATCATCTTTCGAGGTAAATTCTTGCTGATATTTGGGCCAAGAGCACAAGCATAAATTATCCGCATGAGCTACAAGTACACTTTCGTTTTCCCAAAAACTCAATGTAGATTTTAATGTCCCTAGTGTGCCTAATAACTCAGGTTCATTAAAAATGGTCACTTGGTTTTTAAAAGGTGATTTTTCAATGAATTGGTGGACCTTTTCAGATAAGTAATGACTATTAATCAAAAACTCTTCTATGCCATTATCACTCAGCTGCTCTAACCAAATTTGCAATAAGGGTTTGCCATTTATCGGTATAAGACATTTTGGCACTGTATTCGTTAACGGGCGTAACCGAGTACCAAAACCAGCAGAAAGTAAAATAGCTTTTTTTATTTTTCTCATAACAATTGGTCAAATGCTTGTTGTAATTCTTGAAATGAAAGTGGTTGATTGCCTACTTTTGAAACTTGGCATGCAGCTGCGACTGAGCCAATTAATGATGATAACCATAAATCACCACCGCTAGCTAAAGCCATAGCCGTAGAAGCAAGCATACAATCGCCAGCACCTGCTGGATCAACTACATTAGCTGCTAGAGCTGGTATTTTGTCGTTTGTCCAACTTCTGATTTTTCCACTATCAGTAACATGCAACAAAGCACCTTCATCGGCGAGCGTGACAATAATATTATGACACTGCATTTTTTGGTGTAACTTTTCAGTCAAAATAATTAAACCGTCACGGGTATTATTCAAAGCCACACGAACTTCACGCTCAGTTGGTGTTATTAAATCTACATTTCTAAAGCGAGATATATCACCAACTTGCGACGACGTTTGACTATCTGCAGCGATCATTACTTTTTTATCATTACAAAGTTCTACAATAGCATCCACCAGGGATTGCGGTAATACGCCGTAATTAAAGTCTGAAAATATAACTAGATCAGTATTATCTATTTCTGCGACTAATTTTGCTAATATTGCTTCTTGAATATCAACACCAATATCATGATCGCGAAAGTCATTAACTCTTAATAGCGTTTTGTTTCCAACACGATAACGACGCTTCTGGGTAGTCGGGCGTGTATCATCTTGAAAGGTATTAGCGTCTAATTGGTACTCTGAAATTTTATCTTGAGCATATTCTCCAGCGTCATCGTCACCTAATACCGTATAAAAAGAAACGTTTTTAGCTCCTAACGATTTAGCATGGGCAGAGGTTATACCCGCTCCGCCAAGAAACAGCTTTTTTTCATCCGGTGTAACGACAATTGTAGGGTCTTCTTGTGACATTCCTACCGCATTGCATTGCATATATTCGTCAATAATAGTATCACCAATGACAAGCACATTAAGTTGACTAAAATTTTCAATTATCTCTGATATCGCTTCTCGATTTATATTATGACTTTTTATGTAACTAGCGACTTTATTGACATTTAATAACGGCTGACTATTTTCATGTTGGAAAACTGACGATGATTTTTGAAAGGTATAGCCAGAGCTAAAAATTAATTTTCCACCAAACTTCTCTAACGCTAATTTTTCAGCGTTAAACTTACCTTCATGCTCGCGGCCTTTAACCATAGCTTTTGGCTGGAGTTTTTCAATTAATTCGGTGGTAGGTAAGGCATTAATAAAACAATAATCAACAAAGCCCAATGATGAAACAACATCAGAACGATCTTCTTGGTTGTTATATTGAGTATTGTGCAATATATCATCGCTATTAACTGCCACTACAAGTGTATCTCCACACTCTTTAGCAAAACGTAATAAACGAATATGCCCCGGATGCAAGATATTAAAGTCACCCGTGACTAAAATAATTTTTCCTAATGAGTCGCCTTTTTTTATAAGTGCGTCTAATAAAATGGTCATTCGGTATTCACTTAAGTGCGCTTTAGGAAATCACCTAAAGTATTAAAATTTAATGAGTGCACGAGTAATTTTTCGTTGTTCTAAATCATCAAGTGCTTGATTTATTTCTTCTAAACTATATTCATTTGACAACAACTTTTCTACTGGTAATCGATATTTATTAATTATATCAACAATCAGAGGAAGATCATGATCAGGCTGTGTTGCGCCTCCCCAGCTACCTTCAATTAGCTTTCCACAAATCAATTCAAAAGGATCAAGTTTGATCATTTCACCTGCTGGAGGATGTGAGGCAAAGATGCAGCGACCTCCTCCACGTTTAATTAATGAAAACGCCATTTCTATTGTGCTGGTTTTACCTGCTGCTTCAATAATATTATCAAGGCCAAGTGGAAAGTCCTGTTTAAACTGCGAGATGCCTGCTTCATTAACACTATAACAGTGGGTAGCCCCTAACTCTTTTGCTAACTTAAGTTTGCTGTCTTCAACATCAAACGCCACGATAGCTTGAGGTTTAAAGTGATTCATAGCTAAAAGCGCACTTAAACCTATACCTCCCAAGCCATATACACCAACCGTACTATTACTCTTAGGCTGAAGTTGATTAATGACAATGCCCGCTCCTGTTGGTAAGGCACAGCCCAATAACACTGCGGTTTTCGGGGTGATTCCTTCAGGTAATTTTACCACTCGATTTTCTGAAACCACGGCATAAGTTGAAAACGTAGTTACAGCACCAGAATTAATCAGTCGATTACCTTGCACGTATTCGCAACCACCTGCGTCTAAACCTTGCCCTTTTATCCAGCCTAAAACAACACTGTCCCCACTGTTAACTTTGCCTACATCGTTTGCTACTTTAACAACGTCTCCAACTCCTTCATGCCCTAAAAAGTGTGGTAAATACTTATCTTCCCCACGCTTACCTCGAGCTTCCATAAGTTGGCTATGACAAACACCTGCGTATTGTAATTTAACTAAAAGTTGCCCACTTTTAAGTATTGGCACTTCAATATCATGATGAATGACTAAAGGTTGATTTGTTTGCTCTAATACTGCTGCAGAAATTTTCATAAATTAGGTTTGTAGGCCGTTATAGAACCAGCAAATAAAGTAATGCATTTATCTATACTGGTGAAGTTGAAATCATTAAATACACGTGAGTTAATCATAGTTGTATTAAGGGGGCGGGGTCGGGTTGAATCAAAACTAGAAAATTTCACCTTTTTAATTTTATCATTAGGCAATTTTAATCTTTTCGATATTATTTCTGTCAATTGATGTCGATTCCAATTCTCGACATTACAAAAATTTAAAATTCCGAATATCTTATTTTCTTGGATGATGTCAATCACACGTAAAACATCTCCGATATAAGTAGGATTA
>Ga0209292_1000380_pt1 | contig 59568 bp, 66 predicted proteins | sample GOMGulsemesocosm_2_FD_184634 | JGI IMG/M metagenome (GOLD analysis project Ga0209292, IMG submission 184634) | Methane-oxidizing microbial communities from mesocosms in the Gulf of Mexico - GOM9C Gulf of Mexico (SPAdes) (version 2) | ecosystem: Environmental > Aquatic > Marine > Cold seeps... | reverse complement strand
GTTTGGAAAGCTAAAATACTATCGCAGAATTTCGACTCGTTATGAGAAAAAAGCCATAAATTACATGGGGATGCTATGTTTGGCTTCTGTATTTTTATGGCTTAGATAAAACGTCAACGGAGCCTAGGAAAATAACTATAGCAATTATTATTTTTTCATCTAATGCTCCATGATTTTTTAATCTAACGACCGCTTCAGCCGCCGTGAAAAGAGGCGTTTTTTTGCCTTAGCAAAAAAAACGCCTCTTTTTACGGTCGGCTGGAAGCGCTGGTTATGTTTCAGCTACAATAAATACTTGTTCCTTTATATGTGAAACTACAAAGTCTATAGAAGTTTCAACCAAGTCAATAAACTCTTCAACTGGATCACTTTTCATTATATAAAACTGCTTTTGATCTGGGCTTAACTCTATACTAGAAAATTCTTGGATAACCCATTCACGCTGTTTATCTATTGCACGAGCATCCTTACCACTAAAATAACCATTTTTATGCGCTATTGAATTTCTTAATTTTTGAAATTTACCAAACCTTGGGGTTATTCTTTCTACTTCTTCTTTAGGTAAGCTTGCTGCCATTTTTAAATAATTAAATGACTTCATTATATTACCAGTACCATTAACTTCATCAAAAGAAAATGGTACTTTTGCTGAAAATTTTAATTCTGTACATATTTGAGATAAAGTACTTTCAAATACTGTATAAACTAAAACTATAGAAGAATGATATAAATAACTAGAAATTGCTTTATGCTCTTTCTCGTATATGTCTTGTAACATACTTTCTAAATCAGGATTATCAATAGTATCCTGATATATTCTATCTGTTAATTTTTCAGCTCTTTCAGTGACAGATTCAGAGGAGAAAGCTAAGTACTCTCTTAGATATTTTATCTCATACTCAAAACGTTCTTTTAGCAAGTTTAGATCAATTAAAACTTCTGTTACATTTTCTTTTTTAGTAAACACAATATTAAATCATCCTCATGCAACATAACAATAGCCTTATCAAGCATATTTGCCCTGATATTCCTTAGTATTAATCGCTTATTCAGAGCAACTTGCCTTGTTACTGATAGCACAGGCTTTCGCCCCTAATATTCCACGATATTAGCCTGAAAATCAGGCAATTTTGCTTGCTATTCAATTTATCAGGGCAAGTCACTTCTTATATTGATATTATCCAGATAAAAAGGCAAATTAACAAAATACTGAGGTCAATTTATGTTGTTTTAAGTTTTATGTCAATTAAAAAGCCCAAGATGATTTCACTAGACTCAATATGAGATATTTTACTCTGTTTGTATTATTGCATTTATAGCGAAAGGGCTTATTGTGCTTGAGGTTCTGCAAATAGGGGCATTATCCCTATGTAAATAGGATACACAAGGGATTGGGCGGGGCATCCCACAATTATATTAGTCCTGTTTAAAGGCTGTCAATTTGGGGTTTACATCGCCAGAGACTTTTTACAGGTGATTTATGCAAGCCACAGCACAAAACCTTTCCATTTCGATTCCTTATTGCCCTTGTTTCCAAGAAATTACGGGTAATCTCACCACTGCCATTGTGTTACAGCAACTGGAATATTGGTCTAGCCGCTATCATGCGGGGTTTTATAAATTTCTCAGTATTCCCGCGAAACATCATCCGAGTTATCGTTGCAACAATAGCTGGACAGAATAATTAAAAATCAGTGCCAAAGTTTTTCGTCGTGCCTTTGATAAAATTGGCGTGCGTCACCGCTCTAAAGGCGACTATTTTGTGGCTAAAAATCCATTTTTAAATACAGAGGGCAAGGAAATGTATTTTTGCTCTTATTACGATAAGCCCAGTCACATGACCTATTATTTTCGTAATCATCCGCTCACCGATAAACTGATAGCGGATTAAAATTATAAATGTAATTTAACATGTTTTTTTACGCTGATGCACGAAACGAGCTATCGCCATCTAGCGCGTCACCACTCGGAAAATCAATTATGTCCCAGTTCGTGCTGACACCTACTGCCGACTAAAAAACCCCTCAATTTTTAGTCAGTGAAACAGAATTTCATTGTAAACTGAACCGTTTAGTTTATACTAAATAAAAACTAAGCAGCCCAATTAATAATCATGCCCAGCTCTCCTTTATTATCAAAACGTCAGCAAATTATTCAAGCCGCGACGCAGCTATTCCTTAAGCATAATTTTAATGCTGTCAGTATGGATAAAATTGCGCAAGCGGCACCTGTATCTAAAGCGACCTTATATAAACATTTCGATAGCAAACACAGCCTATTAGTGGCTGTGGTCGATAATCTTTGTCAAACCGTTTTGCACACCATTGATACCTTACCGACAGATGCCGATGCCGCGACGGTAGATATGCACTTAAAACAAACAGCCTTATCTTTTATGAATTTAATTTATTCTCAAGAAGGGTTGGCTCTTTATCGCCTTATCATTGCGGAATGTCATGTATCACCAGAGTTAGGGGTACTTATTTATGATGTGGGACCTAAAAAGTCTCTTATGCAATTAGAAAACTATCTGCAATCACTGAATACCTTGGCCTCTTTTAATATTACCGACTCCGCTTTTGCAGCCAATGCCTTTTTTGGGCTACTTAAAGGCGAGGTGCATTTTCAATGTTTATTAAATATAAAAGCACCGCCCTCAGCGATTGAAAAACAAGCGTACATAGACCAAATTATTCCCCTTTATATGCAAGGATTTCTCCATGATGCCCTTTAAAATAAAGCCTTTATGGCTGTTTTTATTACTCGCGCAAAATACCTTTGCCGCCGAAACCTTAGAAGAGGTGTTTGCCGTTGCACTCACTCATAATCAGCGGATTGTTGCAGCAAAAACCAATACACTGGCATTCGAGCAACAGGTTTTTGCCGCACAAGGTCAACGCTTACCTCAAGTCAACCTTAAGGGGGGATATACACAATTAAGCGATACGCCTTCAGCAGAAACCGAAGTCGGTGGACAGCCTGCGCAGTTTCCTATGGCTCAAGCTGGAAGTGGCAACGCGCAAGCCATTATCAGTATGCCCTTATTTACCAGTGGGCGGATTAGCCATGATATTGAAGCAGCAGAAGCCAATCAACGTGCCACCGAGCATAATGAAATAAGCACGGCATTAACCATTAAACTGCAAGTGGCTCAGGCTTTTATTACTATTTTTCGCACACAAAAAGCCTTACAAGTCGCGCAATCTCACGTTACTAGCCTGAAAGCCCACGCGAAAGACGTGCATAACCTTTACCAACAAGGCATGGTGGCACGTAATGATTTATTAGCCGCTGAAGTAAGTTTAAGTAATGCGCAACAAACGGTATTACACGTTGAAAACCGTTTAAATATTGCTCAAGCGCATTTTAATCAACTGCTAAATCGTGACTTAACCGCCAATGTTGATTTGATCGAAGCCTTTCCAATCATTCAACAAGGCGATTTTTCCACGCTAAAAACAGAAGCTCTGAGAAAACGCCCCGAACTTGATGCACTAGCTGAACAAATCAAAGCCATTGAGCAACAAGCCGCAAGTGTTAATGCAAGCTTATGGCCACAAGTTAAGGTTAGTGGCGGCTATCAATATACTGAAAACCGCTATCAAACCTATGAAGGTATGTGGATGGCAAACGCAAGCGTGGATTGGAAAATTTACGACGGCTCTACAAAGCACCGCAGTGGCGCACTGATGCACCAAGCAAATGCTATTAATGCACAACGAAATGATGTGATTAATGCGATTACCCTGCAAGTTCGTCAAGCTTGGCTCGATTTGCAAGAAGCGCAAAAACGCGTACAAATCACTGCAAAAGCCGTTGGGCAAGCGGATGAAAATCTTAAAGTCAGTACCGAACGCTATCAACAAGGGCTTGCGGCTCATACGGAAGTATTGGATGCCGAAAGTCTGCGTATTCAAACGTATGATAATGCCAATAATGCCCGTTACGATGTCGCCATGGCTAACCTACAGTTACGCCGCGCCCTAGGCACTTTATAAGCCCTGCAATACATAGAGAGAGATTGAAATGAAAATCACCATGACGCACACTTTACTTAGCTTTACTAAAGGGTTGGTTAGTGTTTTATTGCTCACCCTGCTGTCGGCTTGCGATGACAGTGCCGCCCTTCCTGAAAGTCCAATACCCACGGTACGCATAGCGACTCTTAGTCCCAGCGACAACCTTTTAAAAAGGCGTTTTACGGGTCGAGTCGAAGCCATCAGCACCATTGATTTATCCTTTCAAGTGCCGGGTAAATTAATCAAACTTTCTGCACAAGAAGGCACGCTCATTGCCAAAGGCAGCGTTATTGCTGCGCTTGATGATAACGATTACCGTTTAGCCGTACAACAAGCAAAAGCGCAATTTAATCTCGCGCAATTGGATGTCACGCGGAAACGTAATTTATTGAAATCGGGTTCTTTACCTAAAGCGATGCTGGATCAAGCGGAAACCACTTTTAAACTTTCCCGCGTGGCTTTAGAAACCGCAGAAAGAAACCTATCCTACACACAAATTATTGTCCCTTTCGATGCCTTAATCAGCGACCGATTAATCGATAATTACGCCAATGTCGGGGCGCATCAAGCCATCGTACGTGTACAAGAATTAACAGAACTGCGGGTGCATATTAATATTCCTGAAGATATGGTGCATCTATTACAACAAACTGAATTATTTGATGCTGTTGCTGTTTTTAAAGAACGTCCTAGCCAACATTTTCCACTTAGTTACCGCGAACACATCACCGAAGCGGGGCGGGTTGCACAAACCTATGAGGTGGTTTTTGGTTTATCACGCGCACACAACCAACACGTATTACCCGGTATGACGGTCGGTGTGATTATCAGCAAAAAAACAAACCAGCCTACCAGCTCCCTATCCATTCCCATCGGCGCACTGAATTATGATGCACAAGGCGCTCCTAGAGTTTGGATATTTAATGCAGAAACCCAAATCGTCTCACCGCGTAGCATCACCCTCGGCATTATTAAAAAACAAAGTATCCCTGTGTTATCGGGGCTGAAATCAGGCGAACAGATTGTGACCGCAGGCGCTCACTTGCTGCGCGATGGCATGATGGTTCATCCTTTCGTAAACTATTAATAAGGAAATATTATGAGTTTTGAAATTGCGCGGCAGGCGATTGAACGACCTGTTAACACGTGGTTACTGGTTTTATTATGCTTTATCGGCGGATTATGGGGACTGCAAAGTGTTGGACGCTTAGAAGACCCTGCTTTTACCATTAAACAAGCCGTGGTAATCACCGCTTATCCCGGTGCAACGGCACTGGAAGTAGAACAAGAAGTGACTGAATTACTGGAATCAAACATCCAGCAACTGCCACAATTAAAACGTATTACCTCAAAATCCAAACCCGGCCTGTCTGAAATTACGGTCGAAGTGAAAGATACTTACGATAAAAAGACCATGCCCCAAGTCTGGGATGAATTGCGCCGTCGAGTCACTGATGCGCAAAGAGGCTTACCCGCAGGCACGTACCCTTCTATTGTTAATGATGATTTTGGCGATGTCTACGGTATTTTTTACGCCATCACCGCACCTGATTTTTCTTATAAAGAAATTCAAGACCTGTCTACTTTTTTACGCCGCGAACTGTTAACCGTGCCTAATGTTGCCAAAGTTGAAACTGCGGGGGAGCGCAAGGAAACGATTTATATCGAAATTTCCAGTCAACGCATCGCGCGCATGGGCTTATCTAGCGAACAAGTCATGGCAATGGTGCAATCGGAAAACACCATTACCGATGCAGGCGCAATCACCATTTCAGGTCGCCGTATTCGGATTGTTTCAGGAGAAGGATTTGATTCCTTAGCGCAACTTGAAGCCTTACGCTTTGGTAAACCTGGGACAACCGAGCAAATTAGTCTGCTTGATATTGCTGATATACGCCGTGAAGCCACTGAAATACCAGAGCATATTATTCGTTTCAACGGCGAAGAGGCGTTTACGCTCGCTGTATCAGGGGTAGCGGATGCAAATATTGTCACTATTGGCCAAGCCATTGATCTGCGTTTAGAAGAACTAAAAGCGCGTATTCCATTGGGTGTAGAGATTCATCCTATTTATGAACAACATAAAGTCGTTGATGCCTCAATTGATGGTTTTATTATCAACTTAATCGTTTCCGTGGCCATTGTTATTGTGGTGTTATGTTTAATGATGGGCTGGCATATTGGCTTAATTGTGGGCGCAACCTTATTACTAACGGTTTTAGGTACGCTGCTTTTTATGAGCCTATTCAGTATTGATATGGAACGTATTTCGCTCGGCGCATTAATTATTGCCATGGGCATGATGGTGGATAACGCCATTGTGGTCGCTGAAGGCATGCTGATTAATATGCAGCGCGGTATGTCTTCCAAAGAAGCAGCATTAGATGCCACGGATCGAACCCAAATACCTTTATTAGGTGCAACGGTGATTGGGATTATGGCTTTTTCAGGCATTGGCCTATCCTCCGATGTCACTGGGGAATTCTTATTTTCCCTGTTTGCTGTGATTAGTTTTTCTTTATTATTAAGTTGGGTATTGGCTATTACTGTGACTCCGCTGTTTGGCTATTTATTCCTAAAGGTTGAACAGTCGGGGAGCGATACAGACCCTTATGCGAGTTGGGTTTATAAACTGTATCAAACGGTATTAAATGGCGTATTGCAGGCTCGTATTATGAGCGTTATCGCCATGATAGTGATTACCATTGTCTGTTTTGCAGGCTTTGGTTCGGTGAAACAAGAATTTTTTCCGTACTCTAATAGCCCACTGTTTTATATTCATTATCAGCTTCCAGAAGGCACGGATATACGCAGTACCGCAAAAGATATAGCAGAAATGGAACCGTTAATACGGGAAAAAACAGGCGTAGTATCGACCACGAGCTTTGTCGGTCATGGGGCTAGTCGTTATATGCTGACCTATAACCCTGAACTACCCAATAGCTCCTATGCTTTGTTTATTGTTCGCGTCAGTGAAAGAGATCTAATAGACCCACTGGCCGCCAAATTAAAACAACAGCTCAGTAGCCTGTATCCGAATGCACAAATACGCACAGAACGCTTAGTCTTTGGCCCTGCTGCTGCCGCTAAAATTGAAGCGCGTTTTTCAGGCGCTGACCCAACCATATTACGGCAATTAGGCGAGCAAGCAACTGCCATTATGGGGTCGGACAGTGCCTTAATTGATGTACGCACTAATTGGCGACAACAAGAACCGGTTTTAATGCCTGTGTTTAATGCGGAGCGCGCCAGAATCGCTGGTGTAGGGCTGAATGAAATCGCTTTAAGTTTAAAATTTGCCACCACCGGCGTGCAGGCTAGCACTTACCGTGAAAATGATAAATTAATTCCTATCGTCGTCAGACCACCAGATTATGAAAGACATAATCCCAGCCTGCTTAATGATCGGTTAATTTACAGTGCTATGACCCAAAGTTTAGTGCCTATCACTCAAGTTATTGACCGCATTGAAACACAAAGTGAAGAAGTGCTGATTCAGCGGCGTGACCGTGTACGCACTTTAACAGCACAAGCCGAACCTGCGCCGAACTTAACCGCGCATTATGCAAGAGAACGCATTAAGCAACAGATTGAGGCTATCCCACTTCCCGCTAACTATAAAATGCAATGGGGCGGAGAATTTGAAACCTCACGCGATGCACAAACGGCCTTAAACTCAAAACTGCCCACGAGTATGTTAGTTATGCTTATTATTAGCATCTTATTGTTTGGTAAAGTCAGGCAACCGTTAATTATTTGGTTAGTCGTGCCAATGTCTGTTTGCGGCGTGGTGATTGGCTTACTCGGCTCAGGTAAACCCTTTAGCTTTATGGCGTTACTGGGCTTATTAAGTTTATCGGGTATGTTAATGAAAAATGCGATTGTGTTAGTCGATGAAATTGATACGCAGATTTCGGAAGATAAGGATCATTATGATGCCATTGTACATGCCAGTGTCAGTCGTCTTCGCCCCGTATTTTTAGCCGCAGTCACCACTATTTTAGGCATGCTGCCACTCATTAATGACCCTTTCTTTGCCAGTATGGCAGTGACTATTATGGGCGGTTTAGCCTTTGCCACGTTGTTGACCTTAATTGCCGTGCCTGTCTTTTATTCCTTATTTTTTGGTATAAAAAAAAGCCATATTACCCCCTAAAAGCAACAAAATCCTTATGTTTAAGTACCGCTTTCCTTGTTTTCAGCAAAATTTTTGCTTTAGAGATAAGGAAAGCTGTAAGGTGGGTTCGTGATAGCAACCCACCATTACGACACACAATAGGTGGTTTGCTACGCGAAACCACCCTACAACTCTTTTTGGAGAGGATAATTGACACAAACTTATCAGGGAATTAGCCCTCTCCCCTCGGAGAGGGAGCTAAACACCTCCCTTCTCCTCCAACATAGTTGGGGCGAGGAGTTTAAAAAAGGTCTTATAGTTCCTTATTTTATCCCCGCATTTTGTGTAATAAACCTCTTAAAGGACATGTTCCACGCGTTTTAGCCTCTGTGTTTTCCTTTGGCTGTGCTTGGACTTTTTGATAAGCCGCTTGTTGTTGCAAATACTGCTGTAAAGCAATTTTTTCACGTTGCGCTTCGGCGATTTTATCTGCCTTTTTCTTCTGTGATATTTCTTCTGGGGTCAGCACTTTTTTAGCGGGAGTCACTGGGGAAAACGTGCCATCCTGTACGGATTTCACCACTGCCTGCAAATAGCCGATATTATTTTTAATTGCGCTTTTTTTCTGCATACACTGCAACACCAGCAAGACCTCGCGCTGTTTTTCAGCAGTAATAACCTCTAATATTTTCTTGGCGGCAAAGATTTCACGTGCATTAAAATTAACCCCGCTAAACAGAGGGTCATTATTGGCTAAGGCTGGAGTTTCTGGAGGTTGCTCAATGGATTTTTCTGAGGGTTGCACAGCAGGGGGTTCTATGTCAGACGGCAGGTTTTCTGGAGATTCGTTGTTGTATTCTTTTGCTTTAATCTTTGTACTAATAGTAGAGCCGCCCTTTTGTCCGTTCCCGAGCGGCCGTTTGGTCTGTTCGCTCTTTACGCCAACGGATTCGGGGGAACACTCCGCCATCATTGCACCGGTGAGCGGGTGATTACGAAAATAATAGGTCATGTGGCTGGGTTTATCGTAATAGGAACAAAAATACATTTCCTTGCCCTCGGCATTTAAAAATGGATTTTCAGCCGCTAAATAGTCGCCTTTACAGCGGTGGCGCACACCGATTTTATCAAAGGCACGGCGAAATACTTTGGCACTAATTTGTAATTCTTCAGTCCAACTGTCATTGGAACGATAACTTGGATGAGGCTTTGCAGGAATACTGAGAAATTTATAAAACCCCGCACAATAGCGGCTAGACCAATATTCCAGTTGCTGTAACACAATGGCAGTGGTGAGATTACCCGTAATTTCTTGGAAACAAGGACGATAAGGAATACAAATGGAACGATTTTGTGCTGTGGCTTGCATAAATCACCTGTAAAAATACTCTGGCGATGCAAACCCCAAATTGACAGCCCTTGAAGCGGGCTAATATAATTGTGGGATGCCTTGGCCATAGATTGGTATGGTTTTGGTTAGTCCTCTGTGGTTGTTCTAGATAAACAGCCAGAGAGGCATTCACTAAATAATATAGCCTAATGTTTGAAACAAAGCAAACAAATCAATATTGCCCGCGCGTAGGGGTAATGACCCTATTTGCAAAACCTCAACCACAATAAGCCCTTTCGCTATGAATGCAATAATACAAACAGCGTAAAATATTTCACATTGAATCTAGTAAAATTATCTCGGGCTTTTTAATTGACATAAAACTTAAAACAACATAAATTGGCCTTAGTATTTTGTTAGCTTGCCTTTTTATCTTGATAATATCAATATAAGCAGTGACTTGACCTGATAAATTGAATAGCAAGCAAACTTTCCTGATTTTCAGGCTAATATCGTGGAATATAAGGGGCAAACAGTCCATGCTATCAGTAGCAAGGTAAATCGCTCTGAATAAGCTATTAATACTAAGGAATATCAGGGCGAATATGCCCGTCATCACAGCGTTAGCTGTACTTAAATAAATCTCATCAATTTAAAGGAAACAATGTAATGGTAAAATTTATAATGTGCTGTACTCGTCATCCAGACATGAGTCGCAAAGATTTTCAAGATTATTGGTTAAATAAACATGCTCCTTTTTTCATGGAAAATGCGTCAAAAATGAGGGCTAAAAAATATATTCAATCTCATACTATTGATACACCGTTGAATGATGGCTTAAAAGAATCGAGAGGAATGCAAACTGCATATGATGGCGTGGCTGAAGTATGGTTCGAATCTGAAGAAGACTTGATGGCAGCGATGAATTCCCCAGAATTTCAAGAGGTAGCGCCATCATTAGTGGAGGATGAAAACAAGTTTATTGATCATTCAAAGTCAACTGCATTTATTGTAAATGAAATTGAGCTATAAACAGCTAATCGGGTAGCCAAGGCAGCGCGTAGGTTGGGTTACGTCTTTTTGTAACCCAACACTATGGAGAATAGTGTAATTAATTAATAAAAGGGGTATTAAAAATGCAATACCGGCGAGACTATACCAATGGCGCAAGTTATTTTTTTACCTTGGTTACTTTTCAGCGTAAACCGTTATTTGAACAAGCTGAAAGAGTCGCTGAGTTACGCAGTGCATTTGCCGATGAAATGCGCCGTCGCCCCTTTTATATTGATGCAATTGTTATCATGCCAGATCATATTCATACCATCTGGACATTGCCCGCTACTGATTCAGATTACTCGATTAGATGGCGTAATATCAAGCGAACATTCACTCTAGCCATACCAAAGAAGCAGCGACCTAAGCTTATTGCTAGTCGTCATAGAAAACAAGAACAAGCGATATGGCAACGGCGTTTTTGGGAGCATCGACTTCGTGATGAGAAAGATTTTAACCAGCATGTAGACTATATTCATTACAATCCCGTTAAGCATGGCAAGGTATCTCAGCCTGCAGATTGGCAATACAGCAGTATCCACCGGTATATGCGTGATGGCATTATTGGCCCTGCTTGGGGATGCAGTCCCATTAAGTTGCATGAGAGTGTCGGGCGTGAATAAAGCTCAAAAACAAGGTGGTGAGGGTTGTATTTTTTGTGTTGCTTAGTGTTAGGTTGCCCAAAAAGACGGGTAGCCTAACCTACGGTTCGATGCAATCTAAAGCTGTAAGGTGGGTTAGCGATAGCAACCAGTCTACGTGCTACCGTAAAAAAATGTCGGATAACGTACGGCTCATTTAACTTACTCTAAGATGCTCACTAGCCACGGTATTTATCACATTACCACTGCGCTGCAAAACAAAATAGCCTCGTTTTAATGCCTCTTCCTTCGCATCATCATTAATATGAAAACTGGCTAAACCACCGTACAATTTATAATCTTTATAAATAGGAAATAACTTTTTCAAGTTATCAACTTTTCTATCCAGTTTATCTAAATCATTTATGTGCGCTTTATACTTCACTTCAATCACCGCGATAGCATTCCCATTCGTTAAAAACAAGTCATACTCTTCCTGTATTTTGCCACGGTGTTTTTCCATGTTTTTGGTAATATCATCAAAATAAAGTTCACCTAAATGTAAATCATTAATCAGGCTGTTATAAAAAAACTCTTCCGCAACATCGCCTTGGTTTTGCCCCATATTACCCAAAGTAATACCCATACGATCTAGTTTTTCAGTAAGCCGTTTATCATTACGCCGCATTTGTTCATCTGTTGCTGCCTGAGAGACCCTAAGTTCGTTAATCTGTGTATCTGTTTGTTTTTGCGATACAGCCAAACTGGCAACCAACGCTTTTAATTCATTATCTGTCATCTTTTTTTCTCTCACTTTAAAATGGTATATTTTTGTATGACACCCATTACTTAGCCATCATTTAACACTGACTTAATTGATAATAATTACTTCACTTTTTCAGCCGCACCCCACCTTCTACGCTTATCAAAATACATTGTCAATTTAACATAACAGCCATTAAGCGAAGTGGCAATGCAAGACCTCCCCCCCTTTTTGCTTATTTTTTGGCATCAAGCCAAGCCATATTGCACCCTAAAAGCAACAAAAACCTCAGCTCCAAGTGCCGCTTTCCTTATTTTCAGCAAAATTTTTGCTTTAGAGGTAAGGAATACGGTATCTTGGCGACTTATTTTATTTTTTAGGAAGCAAGATGACCGAGTCAGCAATTAATGAATCCGTACAAAATTATTATGGGAAAGTATTACAATCCAGTGATGATTTAAAAACCAGTGCGTGTTGTACTTTGGATTCGGTTCCTGTGCATTTACGCCCTTTATTATCGGATTTACACCCTGAAGTGGTTGCCCGTTATTATGGCTGCGGAACACCGTTACCTCCCGCTTTAGAAGGCGCAACGGTTTTAGATATGGGCTGTGGCACAGGACGTGATTGTTATTTATTATCCCGTTTAGTGGGTGAATCGGGGCATGTGATTGGCTTGGATATGACAGAAGAGCAATTGGCCATTGCAAAACAACATTGTGATTGGCATACAGAGCGTTATGGCTATGCAAAATCCAATGTTGAATTTAAACAAGGCTATATGGAAGATTTATCGGCCGCAGGCATTGCCGATAACTCCATTGACTTAGTGGTTTCAAATTGCGTGATTAATCTAGCGGCGGATAAAGAAAAAGTATTATCCGAAATTCTGCGGGTTTTAAAACCGGGTGGCGAGATTTATTTTTCTGATGTGTATGCAGACCGCCGTATCCCCGAGGCTTTAAAAACTGACCCTGTGTTATTGGGCGAGTGTTTAGGTGGCGCATTATATTGGGAAGATTTTCGTCGAGTAATGCAGTCTTTAGGTTGCCCTGATGTACGTGTAGTCAAACAAAGCCCGATTGCTTTGGAAGATCCCGAAGTGGAAGAAAAAATTGGGATGGTTAAATTTAGTTCCGTTACCATTCGAGCCTTTAAAACGCCTTTAGAAGATCGTTGCGAAGATTTTGGTCAATTAGCCACTTATAAAGGCAGTATTCCTGAGCATCGCCACGCCTTTGATTTAGATAATCATCATCATTTTGAAACCGCTAAACCGTTGCGTATTTGTGGTAATACCTACGATATGTTGGCTTCCAGTCGCTATGCCCGTCATTTTGATTTTATTGGGGATAAATCAATCCATTTTGGCTTATTTGATTGTGCGCCTGAGCCTTCAGCACCCACTACTGAAGCATCTGCTGATTGCTGTTAAGCCGTGTCGGTTTTTCAGCAGTTAAGTATCGTTATTCCTATCGGTTTAAATGATACCGCTTGGCAGCCCTTACAAGACATATTAGCCGCTTATAGCCCTGAGATTGAAATTATTTTATCGGCTTGCCAAGCCGCGCCTGAGTCAAGCCAATGGTCTAAAAATACCCATTGGATACAGGGGGAGCAAGGTCGTGCTAAGCAGCTTAATGCAGGCGCAGCTCAAGCCTCACGTCCTGTTATCTGGTTTTTACATGCAGATACTCAAGTAAGCTCAGAAGTGATAGCGGAAGTGCAAGATTATCTCCAGTCCAGTCGCTTAAGTTTAGGCTATTTTCGTTTGAAATTTTCCTTGGATGGCCCTAAACAAATGGTAATCAACGCATGGGGGGCTAATTTACGTTCACGCTATTTAGGCTTACCGTTTGGAGACCAAGGATTTATTCTGTCTCAAACAGTTTTAACTTCCTTGCAGGGCTTTGATGAAAGCCTTAGCTTGGGAGAAGATTTGGATTTTGTGGTACGCGCCAAAGCGGCGGGAGTGCTTTTGCAGGAATTAAATGCTGAATTATTGACCAGTGCGCGGCGCTATCAACAACAAGGCTGGTTACGCACCACTTTGCGTTTTATTCGTTTAACTTTCCGTTTAAGGAGTCAGGCGCAGCAGCGTTTGGTGAAACGCTCATGAGTGGCGCTTTTGTTATTTTTGTTAAAACGCCCCAGATTTCACCGGTAAAAACTCGATTAGCGGCCACTTTAGGTCAAGAGGTGGCAGAAACCTTTCATCTAAAAGCCGCACACGCCCTTTCAGGGATTGCGGCGGATTTAAGTCAGCAAGCTGATATGCAGGGCTATTATGCGGTGGCCGAGCAAGACGCTTTAGAACATCCTTATTGGCAAGACTTACCCTGTGTATGGCAAGGGGATGGCGGCTTAGGGGAACGTATGCGTACTATTTACCAAACCCTGCTACAGAAGCATGATTTTGTCATACTGGTGGGGGCGGATATTCCACAAATGACCGTAGCAGAATTGCTCAAAGCCGTGCATTGGTTATCAAACCAAGCGCAAGATAAATTTGCCTTTGCTCCGAGTGAGGATGGGGGCTTTTGGTTATTTGCAGGTAATGCGCTTATTCCCTCGGAAAGTTGGACCGACGTTAGCTACAGTCAGCCCGATACAGGAACACAATTTCTCAATAAAATACAGCCTTTAGGGGCGTGTAAAATATTACACAGCTTGCGGGATGTAGATGAACAAGAGGATTTATGGGCATTACAAAATAGTTTGCGGCAATTACCGGTTTGTTTGCCTGAGCAACAAGCCTTGCTGCATTTTTTAGAAGCCGTGTTAATAAAAGAAGGAGACTAGAAATGCGCGATGTAAAACCCTTATTGTTAACCACCGATTTTCCAAAAATACACAGAGATAGCTTACAGACCTTACAAATGAATTTAGGCTATCTCTGTAATCTAAGTTGCAGTCATTGTCATGTGAATGCTGGGCCGAATCGGACGGAATTAATGACGCGAGAAACCATGGAAATCGCATTACAGTTTGCCAAGAAATATAAGCTAAAAAACTTGGATTTAACGGGCGGGTCGCCCGAAATGAATCCCGATTTTCGTTGGCTGGTGCAACAAGCACGGCAACAAGGTTTACATGTCATGAATCGCTGTAACCCAACGATTTTAGTCGAACCCGGTTACGAAGGAACCGCTGAATTTTTAGCCGAGCAGCAAGTAGAAGTGATTGCTTCATTACCTTGTTATCTACAGGATAATGTCGATGCTCAACGTGGAAAAGGCGTTTTTTCCGCTTCGATTACCGCGTTACAAAAATTAAATACCTTGGGTTACGGGCAGGATGGCAGTGGTTTAGTGTTAAATCTCGTATTTAATCCACAAGGTAGTTCCTTACCGCCTCCTCAATTGGAATTAGAAGCCGCGTATCGCGATTTTTTACAGCAACAGTTTGATTTACAGTTTAATCAATTGTTTACCATTACTAATATGCCAATTCAACGCTTTGGTGCGGTTTTATTCGCCCAAGGAGAATTTGACAGCTATATTAAGCAATTAAAAGCCAGTTATCAGGAAAAAAATCTCGCACAAGTAATGTGTAAATCGCTGTTAAGCGTAGATTGGCAGGGCTATGTGTACGATTGTGATTTTAATCAAATGTTAGCCTTACCCTTAGCAGGAAAAGCAACGCATTTGCGTGATGTATTAGAACTAATGCCAGATAAAATGCCGATTACAGTCGCGGAACATTGCTATGGCTGTACAGCAGGACAAGGCTCTAGTTGTACTGGGGTATTAACCACATAGCTTATTATCTTGTCCGCTTTCAAGAATCAAATTTTTTGTAGATAAGCATTACTAACTGATGTTACGCAGAATAAGTAATACCTTCCTATTTTTAAGTCCTCTCCAAAGGGCATAGGTATCTACACGACTTTATTTCTACAAATAAACTCATTATAAAGAGAGCTCTCATTCTTAATCGGACTTCCCAGCTCTTTGTTTTTAGCGCCCTCTCCCCCAGGAGAGGGCTTTAAAACACTGCGTAACATCAGTTACTAAGCCAAAACTTGGCAACAAAAAAATCCCGCGTACTTCAAGTGGCATGAAGTACGCGGGATTTAAGTGGAGCTTCTTTCTATTTCAAAAAAATCAACACTCGATTAATCGTTCCCACCAAACACACCTAGAATCTGTAATAAACTTAAAAACAGATTGTAAATAGACACGTATAAAGACACGGTAGCTAAAATATAGTTGGTTTCACCACCATGAATAATTTCGCTAGTTTGATATAAAATCATACCTGACATTAATAAAATAAACATTGCTGAAACAGCTAATGATAAGGCAGGAATAGAAAAAACCATCGCGCCAATGCCGGCTAAAAAGGCTACTAAAATACCCACCATTAAGAAGCCACCTAAAAAGCTGAAATCTTTACGTGTGGTTAAAGCATAAAAAGAAAGTCCAATAAAAATTGCACCTGTGCCGCCTAATGCGGTCATGACTAATTGATGCCCATTACTGAACGCAGTAAGGTAATGACTAATAATAGGGCCTAATGTAAGCCCCATAAAGCCTGTTAAGGCAAAAATAAACACCAAGCCTAAGCCACTGTTGCTAAAACGGCTGGTTAAAAACAATAAAGAAAAATAGCCCACCATCGTGACAATCATACCTAAAGGCGGCATATTCATCATCATGGATAAACCAGCCGTCATCGCACTAAATAACAAGGTCATTGATAACAGCATATAAGTGTTTCTCAACACTTTATTGGTGGCTAGAGTGCTTTCGCTAACGGGCGTTGCAGCAACATTTAATTTCATTACAAAGTACCTTTAAATTAATGGATAATTAGGGCAATCTTACAAGAATTTTACATTTTTTTAAACAAAATAGAGCGACTATGACCGAAATACAACAAACTCCTTATGACTTTATGGGCGGTGAGAAAAGCATTCTTAGCCTTGTTGACCGCTTTTACTTTTATATGGATACCTTAGAGGAAGCCAAAGAACTCAGAGCCATTCATCAAGCCGACCTTGCGACAGCCAAAGATAAGCTGTTTAAATTTCTATCGGGGTGGCTTGGAGGACCTGATTTATTTGTTCAAGAATACGGGCATCCGCGTCTAAAGCAACGACACTTTCCTTTTGCAGTGAATCAACAAGTGCGTGACCAATGGATGTATTGTATGAATAAAGCCTTATATGAAGTTTCTATGTCTGATGAGCTTAGAAAAAACATCCATGAAGCCTTGGATAACCTAGCCACACACATGATGAATATGGAGGGGTAACGTAAACACAGTTCGGGGCGCAGGCTTTAGCCTGCCGCTTTAAAAATAGACTAAAACCTACGCCCCAACTCTAATCGCTTACTTTTCGAACTTAAGCAACCAGCCTTTTTCCGTAGGGCATTTTTTCAAATCAATATCCACAATAATACGCGCCGCAGACCCTTTGATTTCAGCAGGTAAAGTTCCCGTAAATAAATAATAATCGGTTATGTATTCATAACGTAATTCCACAGGCTGTTTTTTCGCCGTAGCGGTCACTAATTCAGGATCTTTTACCCCTTTTACCCAAAAGGTAAATTCAGACTCACGGGCAACTGTAGCCAAATGCGCAGGCTTAGGATGAGCAATCACAATTTTACGACAAGCGGCACTTTTATCCCCACCTTTTCGACCATGACTTCCATGATCCATCGCGGCAGTTGCCATACCTGATACCAAACATAAACCCACTAACCCTAAAATAGACTTTTTCAACATTTCCACTCTCTCTAAAAAAATAAAGCACTAAATTATAATATGTCCTTCCATCAGGCAAATATTTTTTTCAATCGACTTTAAATTTCCTGGTGCCTCAGTGAACTATTTTTTTGGTCACAAACCACTGCCCCGTGTAAATCTTGTGCAAAATCTAACGGATACACCTGCCAATCATCCGCAAGGCCACAACAGGCAGGAACCGATAAAAAGCTATTTAATTCAGTTTGGGCATTTAAAGCACAGCGATTCAAGCCTAATGTTATGCCCTGCCCAACCGCTTTTACAAACGCTTCTTTTCTTACCCAATAAGCGTAAAAAAAGTACACTTGTTGTTCCGCCTTTAAACTTTGCCAATGTGCCGCTTCTTCGGTTGAAAAACACTTACCCACTAAGCCTTGTAAATGCGAGCGAATTTTAGACCTTTCAATATCAATGCCTAACTGGCAAGCTTGTGGGATAACCGCTAAAGCCCAGCTATCTTCTGTATGCGATAAGTTAAAACTTAAATCAGGATAATCCACTAAAAAAGGCTTGCCGCGCTCGGTATAGCCAAAACGTAACTGCCCTGCACTTTCGTCTACATACTCCGCCAATACCTGCCTTAATAAACCATGCGCTATAATATAACGCTGCCTTAAAATGTCACGCTTAAAGCCTAAAGCCTTTTCTACTTCCAAAGTATCTAAGCTCTGCTGGTATCTGTGATAGCTTTCCTGATACTGTAAGATATTCTGAGAAAAATAAACCACAATCTGGGGCTTTTTTAGGTCACACATAACCCATTCCGAGACACCTATGACAACACTTCCTTTGACTCATGTTCATGCCCTTATTATTGATATGGATGGCGTATTATGGCACGGCAATCAGCCAGTTTCGGGTTTAAACGATTTCTTTGCTCTGTTACGAAAAAAATCACTGCCTTTTGTCTTGGCCACTAATAATGCCAGCCAAACAGCAAGCCAATACATTGAAAAACTCGCCACCATGGGCGTGACCATTAAGCGCAAGGAAATACTAACCTCTGGTATGGCAACGGCCTCTTATTTAAGCCAACACTACCCTCCTGAAAGCACGCGCATTTTTGTATTAGGCGAGGCAGGAGCCAGTGAGCCGTTAAAAGAAAAAGGCTTTACCCTAACTGATATTTATCAGCTCAATACCCCTGAAGAGCCACACAATGGGGCGGATATTGTAGTCTGCGGTAAAGATGAAAGCCTTAACTGGGATAAACTCTCTACAGCAACCTTAAATCTACAACAAGGAGCAACTTTTATTGCCACTAATGGCGATACCACTTTACCCACAGAGCGAGGATTGATTCAAGGAAATGGGGCTATTCTCGCCGCCCTACAAGCCGCAACAGGGAAATCGCCTAAAATCATAGGAAAACCTGAGCCAATTATGTATCAACAAGCCTTAGCGATTCTAGGCACATCTCCTGAACAGACCCTTGCTATCGGTGATCGATTAGATACCGATATTTTAGGCGCGGTGAATACTGGTATGCGCAGTATTATGGTGCTAACAGGACACTCAAAACGTGAGGACTTGAATACAATCGATTATCAGCCCACTTGGATTATGGATGATCTGATTGCCGTCACCCAAGCCTTACAATCATTAGCATAAAAAAAGGGGGATTCACTTCCCATGAATCCCCCCTTTTTATTGCAAAGCTAAACAGCCGTTTATTTTTTAAGCTCTATATCTTGCTGCTGTTGCACTTCTTCCGTTAAATTCCAATCTGAAAAAGGAAAAGGCACTTCATCATTATTAAAGGTTAAGAATAATAAAATATGATAAATATAAGCTGAAAGCTTTTGCCCAAAACCCAGAATGTTTTGATTCGCACTGCCTGTTAACAAAGCCGAAGCAATTTGTAACAAGACCACCACCCATAATAAAGTGCGCACGACACCAATAATCACCACAAAAATTAAAATAAAAGCAATGCGCTTCCATGTACTAATTTTTTTCAGATTTTCACTGGTTTCTTCATTTAATTCCATCTTCTTACCCTCTGTTCATTACATCACGTAAATCCAATGCCGCAGCATTAGCACGTGATACATAACTGGCCATCGCTAATGAATAATTAGCTGAAAACCCATAACCATCACCATTTAAAATCATGGGGCTGGTAATTGGAGCTAAGGCATTTTCCATTTCGTGAATCATAATATCCACGGTATCCATCGCCCGCTTATCTTCTAGGATTAAATTAAAATCGTGTTTTATCGCTTTTAAAATATGTAATAACGCCCAACAAGAGCCACGCGCCTGCCAAAAAACATTATCCAACTCCAACCAAGTCGTTTGTGAAATCGCAGCCGATTTTTCTAACCCAAGATCATAGGCTTCATATCGATCGGTACTCGCACTTAATTGAGTTGATAAACCGCCTAAGCGTTTAATAATAATTTCCACATACTGCCATAGGTTATCCGCGCGCGAATAAAAGTGACCTGGGTTTTTATGATTAGAGGAAGACAGTCGAACCATATAGGCATGTAAAGCATCAATCCCCTTCTGATATTCAGACTCCGAAGAAGGTAAAGCCCATGAATTATGCTCATAGTAAAAATAAGGCTCCGCTACTGCTAAATCAGGGTCTTCTGCAGATTGTGATTGCGAACGCGCTAAATGATTCCGTAGAGCGGAAGTGCCATCGCGCAACATAATCAAAGCACCATACTCCCAACTCGGAATATTATCTAATAATAAGCCCGGTAGCCCCACATCATTGGTAATATAGCCACCGTTTTTATGTAATAAAGTTTCTGCTATATGCGCTAAGGTATTGGCATACACATAACCAACCGCTAAATCATCAACATGATCAATCTGTTGACGTATTTTTGCTTCTTCTACCACATTAAAATGGGTTGGCTCAATACTCCAATAACCGCCTAACACGACAACTATTATAATAGCGACTGAGAAAATAGCTCCTAAAAACCAAGCAACCCCTTTTGTTTTTGCTTCATGCGAAAAATCGCTTGCGGCCATCTTATTATCCTACCTAAATATAGATATACATTGAAAATTCTTTCTATAGTACCAGTTTTCCATACCGACTATAAGTGAATAATTAACTCGATGATTTTTTTGCTCTAGGGTGCGCGGCATCATATACCTCTGCAAGGTGCTGGAAGTCTAAATGGGTATAAATTTGGGTGGTACTAATATTCTCATGACCTAATAATTCTTGTACCGACCTTAAATCTTTACTGGACTCTAACAGGTGGGTCGCAAAAGAATGCCTTAACATGTGCGGATGCACTGGCTCTGCAATCCCTTTTTTAATACACCACTGCCTTAAGCGCAGTTGAATACTCCGATTCCCCAAACGCGTACCATGTTGGCTGGTAAAAACCGCCTTTTCATCTGGAGATTTACTGAGTCGTACAGCCAACCATTTATTCAATGCCACAACCGCTTTAGAACCCATCGGTAAGCTGCGTGACTTATTGCCTTTTCCGTGTACAACCTTTAATTGCTGAGCATTCAGATCAATATCGGCTAAGTCTAAGGCACTTAACTCACTTAAACGTAAACCCGAAGAATAGAATATTTCAAACATCGCCACATCCCGTATTTCTAATACAGAATTTGCCCCCGCCTCTAATAAGCCAGTGACCTGATCCACATCCATGGTTTTGGGTAACTTACGCGCTTTCTTGGGCGCTTTTACATGTTGTGCAGGATTACTCACCGCTTGCTCAGTTTTCATTAAATAATAATAAAAACTGCGTATCGCTGAAAGTTCTCGCTGTAAACTCGCACTGCCTAAGCCACAACGATGACGTATCGCAATATGCTTTAAAATACTCTCAGGCTGCACATCTTTCCAAGCCTCTAGCTTAAATTTAATGCAAAAATCCAGCAACTGCTGCAAGTCTCTTTGATAACTTTTTACAGTATAAGGCGAGGCGCGTTTTTCTATTTTTAATTGCTGTAAAAATTCTGCAAGCTGTTGCTTAGCCTGTTCTTCCATATCATTACTACTCGCTTTCTGCTTTTAATAATGCAATCAAACGTGTCCCGACAATCTCACTTATTTGAGTTAAAAATAAATGCCCCATGTCTTGATTAAAACGCTCAGCATCTCGACTCCCCACCGCAATCAAGCCTTCAATTTCCTTAAAAGCCATAGGAATAATGGCACACGACTGAACCGCAAACGCATCACTGCCAAATAAAAATTCCGCTTGAACCACCGTTGGGCGACCACAACGCGCATGATTGCTGGTGAGTTCTTTTACAAAAGCAACAAGCACCTCTGCATCAGGTTCAACAAATAAATCGGAAATACTGGTTTTGCAGGGCGTATGGGTAATAATTTTCACACTGGAAAAGTCGGTTAAAAAACACTCTTTTAACACTTCCTCTAAATTATGCACCGCCGTATCTAAGGTATCGGCTTCTAATATCGCTAAGGTTAATTCATGCATCTTACTGGAAGATTCATTATTATCTTGCGCAATACTAATGAGGTTCTTTAGCTCCCCTTCCATTTCATTATGCCGCCGACGAAACAATTCAAGCTGTTTTGAGACTAATGATACCGCCGCGCCACTGGGGTGCGGAATGGTTAGCGTCTCTAATAGCGGCAAATGCTCATTAAAAAAATCGGGGTGCATTTGCAAATAAGCCTCTACTTCGCTGGCACTCAGTTCACTCATAACTCAATACTTCCTTCGAAAACCGCTACCGCCGACCCCGTCATAAACACAGGTGTATCACGCCCTGCCCAATGAATATCCAATGTGCCTCCTGATAGTTCAACTTGCACATTGGCATCTAATAAACGATGTTCAATACCAATTACCACAGCCGCACACGCGCCACTACCGCAGGCGAGCGTTTCTCCAGTTCCTCGTTCATAAACACGTAATTTAATATGCTGTCTATCCACAATCTGCATAAAGCCAACATTCACTCGCTCAGGGAAAAACGGATGACTTTCTAAAGCTTCACCCACCACTGCAATCGGCTTGTTTATATCACTTACCTGTAACACCGCATGGGGATTACCCATCGATACCGCACCAAAGGCTTTTTCCACACCATCGACATTAACTGTATAAAATTTTTCTTCTTGCGTGGCATTCAAAGGGATTGCTTCAGGATGATGGCGGGGTTTTCCCATATTCACCGTAATTTCGCCATTCTCATCAAAACTTAAGACTAATTGTCCTGAATGGGTATCCACTAAAATAGAGTTTTTATTACATAGTTTTTTATCACGTACAAAACGCGCAAAACAACGCGCCCCATTACCACACTGCGACACTTCACTGCCATCGGCATTAAAAATTCGGTAGCGAAAATCGGCATCCGAAGTTTCAGATGCGTTTTCAACCAATAATATTTGATCGCAACCAATGCCAAAATTACGATTGGCAATAAAACGAACCTGCTCCGCACTCAGCTCAATAGCTTGCCAAATAGCATCAATGACCACAAAATCATTGCCTAATCCGTGCATCTTGGTAAATTTTATGTTCATAGCCTGACTCCTTTCTGTTTAAGGCAGTAAATGCTCACCAGCCCATAATTGCTCGATACGCTCGCGCTCACGAATAACGTGCACCTCTGAACCATCCACCATAAGCTCCACTAAACGCGGGCGTGAATTATAATTGGAACTCATGGTAAAACCATACGCCCCTGAAGAGCGAATCGCTAATAAATCTCCTTGCTGTAAAGCCAGTGTCCGCTGTTTTCCTAGAAAATCGCCCGTCTCACACACAGGGCCAACAATATCCCATTCTTGCTCTTGCGCAGAGGATTCTTTTTTCACTGGAATAATCGCCTGCCATGAGCTATACAACGACGGCCTTACTAAATCGTTCATGGCCGCATCAACAATGGCAAAATTCTTAAACTCGGTGGGCTTTAAATATTCAACCTTAGTTACTAAAATACCTGCATTACCCGCTATCGCTCGACCCGGTTCTAATAAAATTTCTAAATCGTTTTCACCCAAACGCTGTAAAATAGCCGCCACATATTCCGCAGGTTCTGGTGGGGTTTCATCCTTGTAACAAATGCCCAAGCCACCGCCTAAATCTAAATGATGTAAGATAATACCTTGCGCCTTTAAATCGTTAACCACTTTCAATACGCGCTCTAAGGCATCTAAAAAAGGACGTGTTTCAGTCAACTGTGAGCCAATATGGCAATCAATACCGACTATTTCAATATGCTCCATTAAAGCCGCCCGCTGATATTCCGCTAAAGCCTCCTCCATTGGAATACCAAATTTATTTTCTTTTAAACCCGTGGAAATATACGGATGCGTTTTGGCATCGACATCGGGATTCACTCGAAAAGACACGGGCGCTTTTACGCCTAATTCCCCTGCAATCTGATTAATACGGTCAAGTTCCCCCTTCACTTCGATATTAAAACAACGAATACCCACAGTTAAAGCCGCCCGAATTTCATCTTCGCGTTTGCCCACCCCTGAAAATACGATTTTTTTCGGGTCGCCTTGCGCCATTAAAACCCGCTGTAACTCGCCTAAAGACACAATATCAAAGCCAGAACCTAAGCGTGCAAAGGTATTTAATATAGCGATATTTGAATTGGCTTTAACGGCATAACAAATAAGGTGCTTTTGTTCGACAAACGCTTTATCAAAAGCATGCCAATGTCGTTCTAAGGTCGCTTTAGAATAAATATAACAAGGGGAGCCATGCTCTGCCACAATCTTATCAACAGCCGTTTCTTCAGCAAAAAGTGTATTTCCTTGGTAATTAAAATGGTCCATTATCTTTCTCTTGGTGTTTCTGTTTCTAACGGCATTACTAAAGGGCCTTGTTGACCACAAGCATTCAATAGCAATCCACACAGTACAATAAATAAAATTTTGCTGAACATCATATCATTACGCATAAATAAAGGAAGGTAGCCACGTGGCTAATGCAGGAAAAAAGGCTAGTACCGCTAATAAAAATAACTGAATCACGATAAACGGTAAAACCCCTTTATAAATCTGAGCCGTGGTAACTTCCTTGGGAGCCACACCGCGCAAATAAAATAAGGCAAAGCCAAAAGGTGGCGTTAAAAAGGAGGTTTGTAAATTCAGTGCAATCATAATCCCCAACCAGACAGGATCTATACCCATCGCCAATAATACAGGGCCGACAATCGGTACAATGACAAAAGTAATTTCAATAAAATCTAACACAAAGCCTAAAAAGAACATCACCAGCATGACACTGAATAAAGCCCCCCACTGACCACCGGGTAAATCGGATAATAATTCAATAATCAGCTCATCGCCTTCAAAGCCTCTAAAAACCAATGAGAATAAAGCCGCTCCCACAAGAATCATAAAGACCATGCTGGTGATTTGCGTGGTATTGCGCATAATATCTTGTAATATAGTGATATTAATGGCTTTATTGAAAACAGCTAAGGCTAATGCACCCGCCGCACCCACAGAAGCCGCTTCCGTTGGAGTCGCTAAACCGCCAATAATCGAGCCTAATACCGATAGAATTAATAATAAAGGCGAACACAGGCTTTTAAAAATACGCCAATAAAAGCCTACTTCTTGTTGTTGGCGTTTTTCAGGTCTTGGCAATAAATCGGGTCTTAACCAAGCCACTGCGACAATATAAAGTAAATACAACAACACCAGCAATAAACCCGGAATTAAAGCTCCGGCAAATAAATCGCCCACGGATACCGTTTCAGGTGCAAAGATGCCCATTTCTAACTGTGCTTGTTGGTAGGCAGTTGAAATTACATCGCCTAATAACACCAAGACAATCGAAGGTGGAATAATTTGTCCCAAGGTTCCCGAAGCACAAATTACACCGCAAGAGATAGCAGGATCATAGCCACGTTTCAACATGGTCGGTAACGACAGTAACCCCATGGTCACTACCGTAGCACCCACAATACCTGTGCTGGCCGCCATCAACATACCCACAACAGTCACCGCCACCCCTAAACCACCGTGGATTGAGCTAAACAGCTCCGACATCGCTTCTAAAAGAGCCTCTGCAATTTTCGCGCGCTCTAAAACAATGCCCATAAAAATAAATAAAGGCACAGCAATCAGCGTTTCATTATTCATAATACCGAATAATCGATTCGGCAAAGCGCCCAAAAAATCAGGATCAAACGTGTCCATCTGCAAACCTAAGCCTGCAAATAATAAGGCCGTACCACTTAAAACAAATGCAACGGGATAGCCTGATAATAAGACTAAAAACACCGCGGCAAACATCCATAAAGCCATATAACTATCCATGTTTTACTCCTGTATCCACCGGTTCATGTCCCGATAAAATCAGTAACTTACTAATTAATAGGGCTATGCCCTGTAAAATCAATAAACCCGACATTGCCAATAAACAACTTTTCAGTAAATACACCAAAGGCAGGCCGCCTGAATTACGTGACCCCTCTAAAATATCCCATGAATCGGCGACATATTCCCAACTCGACCATAAAATAAAACTGGCAACAGGTAATAATAAAAATAGCGTCCCCAGTAAATCAATCCATGCTTTGGTTCTATCACTGCAACGCTGATAAATAATATCCACGCGCACATGGCCATCCTGCTTTAAGGTATAAGCCGCTCCCAGCATAAATAATAGGCTGTGTAAGTAAATCACCGATTCTTGCATCATCATCCAACTAATGTCGAATAAATAGCGCAAACAGACAATACTAAAGACCACCAACACCATGACTAAACTGAGCCAAGAAACCAGTCGCCCCACCTGTTCACTTAAAGAGTCAATCCCCTGAGCGCAGCGCTGAAGACCGTTAAAAAATAAACGCATAAAACAATTCTAAAATTAGAGTTATCAAAGCCGCGTATTATACCTTGCAGAAACCCGTGATAAATAATTACTGGTGAATAAACGCCTTAGCCTCTCCTCCATGTATGAAATTTAGCTAACCAAGCTAAAACACCTTTCGGTTGGTGATTTTTCTTCCAGACCCCCGCCACCTGTTTATTCATTTCAGCCATGGTTGGATAAATATGAATGGTGCCTAAAATCTTATTCAAACCTAGGTTGTATTTCATGGCCAACACAAATTCAGCGATTAAATCGCCTGCGTTTCCCCCTACAATGGTGACCCCTAGAATTTTATCTTTATTGGGAACGGTTAAAACCTTAACAAAACCTTCTGTCGTCCCATCTGCAATCGCACGGTCTAACTCATCAAGACCATAGACACTAATCTCATAAGCAATGCCTTGTTGCTTAGCTTCTTTCTCATTCAGTCCTACTCGCGCCACTTCTGGGTCAATGAAGGTTGACCAAGGAATGATAGAATAATCAGTTTTAAATTTCTTAAACACCCCAAATAACGCATTGACTGACGCATACCAAGCCTGATGTGCGGCTGCATGGGTAAACTGAAATGGCCCTGACACATCGCCACAGGCATAAATATTAGGCAAATTGGTCTCCTGAAACGCATTAATTTCTATGGTCTTATTTTGGGATAATTCAACGCCCAATGCTTCTAAGCCATAACCACTGGTATTCGCTGTACGCCCAACGGCAAATAAAACCTCATCAAAAGCAATACGTACACGCTCCCCTTGATGTTCAGACACTAAAATTTTCTCAGCCTGTTCAACGATAAATTCTTCAGTGTGATGCTCTAAGCGAACATCAATGCCCTCACGTATAAATTTAGCCAATATCGCATCAGAGACTTCTATATCTTCTCGTACTAATAAGCGTGAATGCTTTACTATTTGCGTGACCTGAATACCTAAGCGTGAAAACGCTTGCGTCAGTTCACAACCAATGGGGCCACCACCAATGACCAGCATACGCTGTGGTTTTTTGCGCAAACCCCAAATCGTATCCGAGGTAAAATATTCCACTTTATCCAAACCAGAAATAGCAGGCACGTAAGGACGCGCTCCTGCGGCAATAACAATCGCACGGCTACTAATAACCTGTACCCCTTGCTGAGTTGTCACCTCGACTTCCCATGGAGAAATAATCTTAGCCATGCCTTCCAGTACGTTCACGCCTAATTCCGTATAGCGTTCAACCGAATCGTGTGGAGCAACCTGCTGCACAATAGCTTGCACCCGATCCATTACCTCAGAAAATTCAACATTGGCGGTCATACTCTGAATACCAAGCTTCTTTGCCTGACTCGCCATAAAAAGCAAACGACTGGATTTAATTAAAGCTTTTGAAGGCACGCAGCCGGTATTTAAACAATCCCCGCCCATTTTATGTTTTTCAATTAAAGTCACTTTCGCTTTCACTGCGCTGGCAATATAAGAAGTTACTAAGCCTGCCGCTCCGCCTCCAATCACCACAATATTATTATCAAAGCGTTTGGGTTTCTGCCATTGTTTAGTCATGTGCTTTTCCTCTTATCATAAAAACCAGCTTCTTTGCCAAAATAGGGAAAACCCCTAATAACACAAACGAGCCCATTAACGAGGGCGATAAAATATCCGTGACACTGTGTATCTTCCCCAGCTGGGTTCCTGCATTAACATAAACTAGCGTACCTGCGAACATGCCTAATTGACTCACTGTATAAAAAACACCCACTTTCATACGACTCAGCCCCATTAATAAATTAATCATAAAAAAAGGCACCACGGGGACCAATCGTAAGGTGAATAAATAAAAGCCCCCTTCTTTAGCAAGGCCTGCATTTACCGTTTTTAGGCTATCACCAAATTGGTGTTGCACAGATGCACGAAATAAAAACCGCGCAGATAAAAAAGCCAATGTCGCTCCTATGCTGGATGCAAAAGAAACAATGACCGTCCCCCAAAGCGTCCCAAATATCGCCCCTCCTGCTAAGGTTAATATTACTGCACCTGGAAGTGATAACCCTGTCATGGCAATATAAGCCAACGTATAAATAATCATCACTAAATACGGATGCTGACTATAATAATCTTCAATCACGAAGTGCTGTGCTTTTAAAGCCTCTAAACTAACATACGCACCTAAATCAAAATAGAAAAAAACGCTAATACCAACCGCGATAACCATTAATAAAAATACACGAAAAAACATCATTTGTTTTACTCAGTCCAATCCGTATTAATGAATTGCTAAGGCATCCAATGCCTTTTTTAATTCTGTTGCCGCCATGGATTCTAAAGGGAGCGATAACATTTTCTGTACACGAGATTCTAAAAGACTATAAGTTTCCTCAAAAGCCATAAGTAATTCACTCTCTGCCCCCTGTATATGACTTGGGTCATGTACCCCCCAGTGTACTTGCATAACAGAACATAAATAATTCGGGCAAACTTCCCCCACAGCATTATCACAAACCGTAATCACAAGATCGATAAGCTGCTCGGTGAATTCATGCCAAGACTGACTTTTATAGCCCTCAGATACTAAACCATGACGCTGTAAGGTCGCCAATGCATCGGGATTTATCTGCCCTATAGGATGACTCCCCGCTGAAAAAGCCTGAATGCGCCCTTTCCCCCAATGATTTAACAAAGCTTCTCCCAAGACACTACGACAGGAATTACCCGTACAAACAACTAAAACATTTAACATACTCTACCTCAAATAATTTATTGGCTTAACGCATTAATAGACCAGTCATAATCAATATAACCCTCAATCGTGAATGATTGGGGTAAATCCTTACGATAAGTCATCATAAACGCCTCAACGCCCCCTACTGCTTTAAAATCTTCTTTAAACCATTTAAAAATTTTAGAGATACGCACTCCTTTACCATCCACTAATACCCCTTTTTGTGCATTATTTAAAAAACTTTCTGTTTGTACCGTAAGCTGTTGATCTAAATTCTTAGCGGTATACGGTTCGGCTCTCAGATCAGGACAACTGATAGAAGCACACACAATCGCAAAATGAATACGCGGTTCTTTTAATGGTCTTAGTACACGATTCTCTATATCATCTAAAGAAACGGCTTTGCCACCAATCATCCCTGCCTCTTTTTTCCAAACAGGATTAAACCAAGACCCTATATCCTTAATACCCTTGAGTGGCCAATGATCCAGCACCATTTTTAATACCAAAATATTATAGGTATTAATATAAAAGGCTAACGTTTCTTCCCTGCTACTTAAAGATTTTAAGGGGAAGTCAGTTATTTGCTGAGTCACCCGATCCAGTAACGCACTTTGTTTTAAGCGGTTATAATCCATTAAAGTCACAGACACGTTATGCCTTTCGCTGTTTTGAACCAACTTTAAGACCTTTGCATAGTCTGTCCAATCGGGCTCAGTGGCCATCAGATTTTGTGACATCAACAAGCCAATGATTAAAGTCAGTCCTAATTTTTTCATCTCAACATCCATAGTAAAATAATTTAATAATCTGTCGTCACCCTAGCTGAAACCTTACCGTATTGCCCTTAGCTATCCGCTAAAAATACCCTGAAATAGAAAAAATCGTTAAAATAGTGCCTGTACTTTATATAAATCGAGTACTTTAATAAAAATAACAAAAGGCGAGTAAGATGAAGGATACCGTATTTAGAGGCAAATTAAGACAATGGAATAAAGATAAAGGCTTTGGGCTGATTGGATTCAAAAAAGGACAGCGGGATGTGTTTGTACATCGCTCAGAATTTAAAGACTTAACCCGCCAACCCAAAGTAAACGATAGAGTTTCTTATCAAATCATGGAATCCGCAGGAGGGCAAATTCAAGCGATTAATGCCCATATTAACGGCGTAAGTACACCACATCATGTAAAACTCAAGCCTCAAGGCACACAAGATAAAAAAAATGGGACACAAAAATTAGTCACCTTTTTAGCCATATTTCTTAGTATTGTCGCAGTGATTAATCTGATTAAATACTTACTCTAAGCTCTAATATAGAGGGGCTATTATCATTTGAGAATTTGATTTAAACTCCCCTCTAAATTATATATTTATTCAGGAAGAGCCAAAAAATCATTCACCGGACACGGATGCTTGCTTAGTAATATTCATCATAATAAAAATAATAATACCAATTACTTGAAAAATATTATTTGAAAATGACACTATCATAATTCTAAACATCCATATAAACGGTGTACTAGAAAAACCATAAAGTGATAAAAATGCAGTAATAACAAGACTTATCACTGTAAAAATATAAAGATTAAAAAATAGTGATAAATAACCATTTCTACGGTATCTTTTTAATGCTTCAGTATCTATAGCTACAAAAATTATTGTAATTACCGTAGCTAACACACCTAACATTGTAAAAGAAAAAGCCGCAATAAGAGTTGAAAGCGATTCTTTTGCTGAAAATAAGGCTAGGCTTAATCTAGGAAAATACTCACTCAGAACCTGGTATATCAGATACAGCAGAGGACCAGGCAGACTGCTCAGTAAAACGAAGAAGAGCATCAAGTTTATCTTTCGCGATTGCTTCATCTCCCTCATGCTCTTTTACCTTTATTTCTAGAAGTTCATTAGATGTAACTTTTTGTGTTATTTCTATGGCTAATTCTAATTCATTTTTTGTACTAATGTTATCACTAACGATCCCCTGTCCAGCTAAATAAAGATCAACCAAACCATCATGAACTTCTTCTTTAGCTCTAACCACCATTTTATCTAAACCTTGATCTGGTACTGCAGTTATCATTTTTTTTACAGCCGCTTCAATATTTTTTCTATGTCGGGGTTTTATGATGATTTCAAAAGAATCTACATCAGAAAACTCTTCGACTGTACCATTAATAGCATTCTTAATATCATCAAAAAAACTATTTTCTTTACTTACCTGAATTGCAGAGCGCCCAACAAAAGGCATCGCCATAACTTCTTGTCTTGATGATTGCTGTAGTAAAGGGTGTGCAATAAAACTGTAGTGTAATTGTAATGTCTTGAAAACATTATTAATGAACAATGTAAATGCTGTATTTTTTGGAGACATTTGAGTAGATGCATAACCAAAAAATGATGATTCAACATAAATATATGAGGAAAAACCTAACATTTCATTACTACTTAGCCTATCATATATTTCACTTATACTGTGATCTGTAGAATTAATGCTTTTAATGATCTCGCTATTTCTAGTCATCAGAAATAAATATAGATTTTTACTGGATTTTAATAAAAATACTTGTTCACTATTATGGCTAAATGTATTTTTATAGTCCATATTGTTATACGAGCAAAAAGCATTCAAAAAAGGACGAATATCCATTAAGTGCTTTTTGTGATTAGTCTCATTTTCTATTGAATAACCAAAATAATTTAGCTTCATTATATTCCTCTTTAAAGAATAGTTAATTGTATTTTCAATACATGCCCAGATATGACCCTCAAATATTTTAGGCAAAAAAAAGCCCCGTAACATAAATGCTACAGGGCTTATTCTATTTGGCTCCCCCGGACGGGCTCGAACCGCCGACCTAGTGATTAACAGTTACTTAACATCACAAATACAACTCATTAAAAAATATACATAAATCACACAACCCATTGTTTTAACTATTTTTACAATGTTTCTGTACATTTCTATATAATTCCATAAAATGACCTATACCAGTTTAAAAACATGACCCAACCATGACCAAAGTTAAATAGGTATTAATTCAATGGCAAATAAACTTAATTTTACTCAACAAAGAATTGCAGCTCTACCCTCTCCAGATATAGGGCGAGTTGATTACCACGATACAGGCTCCCCAAAATTAACCTGTCGAGTGAGTAATAGCGGTATAAAGTCATTTGTATTACTGAAATGGAATGGTAAAAATACCCAACGCATTACATTAGGACGTTTTCCTGATATATCCGTTGCCCATGCACGTAAATTAGCGGCCGAATCACTTTTGGCAATGGCGGATGGAATTAATCCAACTGAAGAAAAAAGGAAGCAACGCCACCGAGCTATCACCCTAGATAAACTCTTTGAAACTTACCTAAAAGATAAATCTGAACTTAGACCTGCCACTATAACCGACTACACCCGAAAGCTAAACCAAGGTTTTTCAGACTGGTTAAATAAACCCATTAATGAAATTACTCGCGACATGGTGAAAGCAAAGCGTAATAGCTTCAATGGTGGGAGAGATAATAAAATGCGTGTACTGAGATTACTCATGACCTACGCACACAAAACCCTACAAGCTATTGATAATAATCCAGTCGATATTTTAACCGATGGCAAACTGTGGGCTAAATCAACTCGTAAATCTCGCATAATTCCCAGTGACCATTTAAAAAAATGGTATCAAGCCGTTTTAAACTTAGAAAATGAACAAGCCAAAGTTTACCTACTGCTTTTACTTCATACTGGCCTAAGGGATCAAGATGTAAGATATTTGAAATGGGCAGACATAGACCTTAAAAATGATTCGTTTATTGCTAGAGATACAAAAAATCATACCGACTTTACCGCCTATATTGCACCACAAATCAAGCCCTATTTAATCCACTTAAAAACCTTAACAGGAGAAAGCCCTTTTGTTTTCCCTGGAAAAACAAAAGATGGCGTTATAGGGATACCCAGAAAGCCCATAACTCAAGTATGCCAACAATCAGGTGTTGAATTTTCAAGCCATGATTTAAAACGCACCTTTTTAACCATTGGAGAAGCCAGTATGATTCCTTTCTCTTTACTTAAAGCCCTAGCAAACCATAAAACCAATAATGATGTTACAGGGGGCTATATCAACCCTGAAACTAAAACCCTTAAATTAGCTACCTTTAAAATTGCTAATTACATTCAGCAGAACACTAACCCAATGGCTCCTGATATTTTACTTTTACAAACCAAACAACTAATCGAGACTAATTAATGCTCCCATATACTCCAGACACCTTACCCATTAATAATCTTGATTATCAGCGTTTATTTGGTTTAGCAACTGAAGCAAATTCAGCTTTAGCACGCTATGACGGGTTACTACAAAGCCTTATTAATCCAGCAGTTTTGCTTTCCCCAATAACAACCCAAGAGGCTGTATTATCCTCAAAAATTGAAGGAACAGAAGCTACTTTAGATGAAGTCCTTGAGCATGATGCTGGAATTGAAATGGATTATGATAAAACACAAGATATTCAAGAGGTTGTTAATTATAGGAAAGCACTCATTTTAGCTAGTGAAGAACTTAACGATAGACCCATGTCATTATCTTTAATTAAGCAAATTCACTCCATTCTTTTAGATAGCGTTCGCGGAAAAAATAAAACTCCCGGCTCTTTTCGTATTATTCAAAATTGGATTGGGGCAAAGGGCTGTACTATTGAAGAAGCCAGCTTTGTGCCAGTATCACCATTAAGGTTACATTCAGACTTAGATGCTTGGATGAGCTACGTGCAAGGTAATGATATTGATACTTTACTTCAATTAGCTATAGTTCATGCTCAATTTGAATTACTTCACCCCTTTCTTGATGGAAATGGACGAATAGGGCGGCTATTAATTCCTCTGTTTTTATATCAAAAAAAGAAACTAGCCACACCTATGTTTTATTTAAGCGCCTACTTAGAGAACCATCGTGATGAATATTATCAAAAATTAACTAACATATCTCAAAAACAAGACTGGAACGGCTGGATTGAGTTCTTTTTAAAAGCCATTGCAGTGCAATCAAAAGAAAACTCTAACAAAGTAAAAAACATACAGAACCTTTACGAAGAAATGAAACAAGAAATTGTCAGCATTACCCATTCTCAATATTCTATTCAAATTTTAGACGCATTATTTGAGCGCCCAATTTTTAAAACTTCAGATTTAGTCAAACACACAGAAATACCGAAACAAACATTGATGCCTTTAATTAGGCAAATTAAAGGGTCTGGGCACTTAACAACCATTCAAGAAGCGAGAGGCAGTCGTGGTGCTGTCTTAGCATTCCCTAAGCTATTAAATATTGCTGAAGGTAAAAGTATATTATAAATATTGTGTCCGACAAACCATACACAAAAAAATTTGTGTCCGATAAATAAGAAAATACCATACGTAATATTTAAAACATCAGCTACTAGAGGTAAAGCCTATACCGAACTACTATGAGATTGCCCTACCCATACATATCATGTAGCAGCGTTTCTTTTTCCTCTTCACTTAAGCTATCAATTAAATCCTGAGCTTTTACCAGATTATTTTCTATAGGCTCTTTCAAGGTATGCCCACCACCATTAGTACGTTCTATATCCCTGTCAATCACAACCCATTTGTGAATAAAACTTGATAGTTAGGATAATTCAGTAAATCATCTAAAACCCCTTCAGCTCCTTGACGGCGTGACACTAAAATGTAGCCAAGTAAGGAGTTGCACCAAGTAGCCCTAATGTACTAATCACAGGCAAAGCACTATACCTACCAGCTAAATAAGATTTTTCAAGATTTTCAGCACCTTTTCTAGGGCTAAAATCTGATAATGGATAAATTTCCGTAGCCTGTTCTTTATCTTTTTTACAAAACCAAATTTGATCACGCCTAAAAACATCTTGATCCAAAATTGATGTTTCATGGGTGGTAAAAATCAACTAAGCATTATTGGGGTTAGTCTTGGGATTATGAAAAAGATTTACCAAAAACTTAACCATATGAGGGTGTAAGCTATCGTGCAATTCGTCAATAAATAAAACCTTACCATTTTTCAATGTATCAATCCAAGGCCCAGCAAATGAGAAAATCTTTCTGGTTCCATCCGACTCATCATCCAGACCAAAGAGAACATCTTTTCCTTGTGCCGTTTTATGAACCGTTTTAATCTCAACAAACTCTTTACCTTCAAGCTCTTTAAGTAAATGGGATTTTATATCTGACGGCATATCATCAGGAAAAACCGAGTTATCGATTTTTTTTGATTCAAGATGCAAATCTATATCAGCCAATAATTTAAGGACATTATCAGAAGGTTTCATGATTATTTTTACCCGCGAATATCTCTTAGGATCTCAGCCTTTTCATCTTGACTCATTCCATTAACAATCGTCATAACTAAGGCTTTAGTCGTGCTAATCGGGGGGTTAAGCATGTGCTTAAAACCCAGTGTGTAAACAAACCGTGCTCCACAAGCTTCATTCGTGCAACTACAGTACAAATCTTTTACTTTGACACTTAATTCCTGACTGGATGAAATTATAGCTTTAGACTCACAATGGTGACAGATAACACGCATAAAAAACTCCTAAATTATTAAAAATAGTCTAATTTTAACCTTTTAACTGTCTTTTAAAGATAGCTAAAAACCCCTTTTACCTGATGTAAACAAATGAAGCGTGTATAATTTTTATTACTGGGCTAGGCTTAGCGGCTGAAAAGTAGGACTCGTCATCGTACAAGCCCAGTAACCTTTTTATGACGGCACTTTGACTAGGTGATTAATGGATTTTGCACATAGAATTCTTGAAGAACGTAAAAAATATCATCAAACTAGAGTTCATGCTGAACCAAAAATAGATTTATGTGGTTTTACTTCTGCATCTCTTGTTCAAGCATCATTTCTTTGGTTTGATTTGAAACCAGATGAAATTCTTTTTCACAGTAGCCCCCCTAAAAAAATTATATCTATTGCTAAAATTATATTTGAAAAAGTTCCTCCTGATTCATTTATTGACCTTGCAGAAGAACGAGACCAAACTTGGCGTGATATATATTACAACCTTGATGACCTAAGAAAACTTGCAAATCAAAGGAATGAAAAACCTCCTTTTTTATTTCCTGAATATTATGGAGACTTTGATAATTGGTTAAGGCTTAATGACTTTCACCCTGACGATACACAGGAGCTTACACAAGGTGGATACAAGGCTATATCAATTATGATAGATTTAATTAGCAAACAAAATAATTGTAGTCATACGCAAGCTATTCAATTAATCGTCGGAGAGGCAGAGCATCAAAAAAATGAAAATCCTGATTTAAATATACGAGGTATCGGTAAAAGTACCTTAGAAAAATTTGCTAAAAATGGAACCGCCTATTTAAAAAAATAGTCCAGTTTACTCCAACTGGACATCAATAAATCTCACCCTGCTTAAATTACCCCAACGCCGCAAATGTTCATTAACGTCCTTATGCGGTTTTTTAATCCACTTTGGAAGAAAAATGGGCATAATTTCACAGCAATATCCACCAAACATAAGAGCAAATCAAGTCCAAGAAATATTGGGGATAAAACGCTCTTCTATGTACTCTTTAATCCGACAAGGAAAACTTCCTAAGCCGTTTCATATAGGAACCTGTAGCTTGTGGGTGACTGCTGAAATCCAATCTTTTGTTGATGATTGCATTGCAAAACGTGACGAGGTTTCAGCATGAATCTATTGACCGCTACAGAAAGCCATAGTAACCTAATGACGCTATCAGAAAGGATAGCAAATTGGGCTGGTAACCTAAAAAATCACGATGTAAGCGCATCGTTCTGTATAGCGCTTTTTTTATGTCTATCTTTTATGGTGGGCATATTGGGCGGCTTTCGAGTCGGCTGGTTCCGTGATCCAGTTTACCAACCTGATATGCCTACCGCCCAAAGCCTGGTAACTTTTGGTGGTAGTAATTTAAAATTACTCACGGAGGCAGTCATGCCTAAAAATTACGCCCAAAGTGCATCCAGCACAGAATTACACTTACTCGAAATTTCTCAAGTTATCGGTAGTCTTATTGATAGCAATTGTCATTTCACAGCAAGTTTAGCCCATGCTATCGACACCAACAGCACCCCACTTCCTGATATTAGCCTAAACGAATTTATTCAGCTTATAAAATATCATCAGGATGCGTTTAATACCCGTATTGAACAAGACATGGAGGCTTTATCATGAGCCAGTCAAACCCTCAAATTACCTTAGCTGATAATGTCTTAATTGACCAAACGGCCGCAGGAAAATTACTCAGCATTCCCCCTGCCACCTTGCAAAAATGGCGTTCGACGGGTGAAAACAATCTTCCGTTTATAAAAATTGGACGAGCCGTTCGTTATAATACCGCCGACTTAAGAGAATGGGTTGCTGCCCATACCCATAATAAAATGGGGGTCAACGCATGAATGCATTAGCCCTTAAAGATACGCCCATCACCGACTTTACCGAAGAAAGTCTTGCTAAAGCCGTTTGTGTTATGGCAGATAGAGCAATGGCCACTACACATTTATTATTGCCCAGTTTTGAACTGACCAGCCAAAATCAACCCAGTGATAAAACAATCTATCATGCCCTGAATACCATTTTGATAGAGCTGGATAATATTCAAGCATTGGTTGATGACTATGCCACGATGGTAGAGAAGTCCGAACAGACAAGCAAAGCCTTAGATTTAGTAACAAAGCACACCACTAAGACGACAAAAAAGCCTCTCTAATCCCAACAATCAAAGAGGCTTTTTATACCCGCTAAAGCAGGCTATTACTTAATAAACTCATATTAAGTATAGCATATATGCAAAGCTGTGATTAATGGCCTCTATTCATCTTGGTGTGAATATGAATATAAATATGTGTAGTGGTGTGGGTCGATACCATACTAACAATCCAGAAAACCCAAAAGCAAAGCCTTTTGCGGAAATTAATTTTCCTAATATTATCAGTATGGCGAAAACCCCACCCTGTAAACCTAAACAAAAGGCTCACTGGTTTATCCCTTCATCGCTGTTAAGCCGTCATAAAGAGACTCAAATGCAACAGGGAGCCTTTTATTGCTTAGTTGCTGATATTGACCATGAACCCCCAACCGTCAAAAACTTACTCAATAGCCTATTAGCTGATTGGGGGGAGTATGAATTTTTAATCTATACCTCACGTTCTGCAACTGAAAGCTGCCAAAAAACTCACATACTGATTCCCAGCGTTAAGCTCACAGGCTATCGTTGGACATTAGCACAACGGGTATTAAATGACACTTTACAAACCCTTAATATTACGCCTGACCGTAAAACCGAGGATGCCAACCAGATTATTTATTTACCCAATCGCGGAGAATATTACAGCTATTACCATCATACTGGGGCGACCTTTAACCCCTTAAAAATCTTTTATTCTCAGATGCTCAAGCATCACTGCCAACTGGAAACTGAAAAACAAGCACAGCAAGCCCCCACCCGTAAACTGGCTAAAATAGCGCCTAAATCTTCATTAATTGCTGAATTTAAAGCCTGTATTCAGGTTGAAGAGCTGTTATTACAAGCGGGGTATGCTCAAAAAGGTAACCTATTCCGCCACCCAAACAGCGGAACAGGCAATTACTCTGCAAGCGTGAAGGATAGAAAGGTTTTTACGCTATCCTCTGCTGACCCCTTGTATGCAAAATATGCTCATGATGCCTTTAGTGTTTTTGTAACACTATTTCATGATGGAAACCGTAAGGCTGCAATGTTAGATGCAGGCAATAATTGGCTCTCTATTGAGGGCATGAGCTGGAATAAATACCAGCAACGAGCATACAGGGAGAGTCAAACATGAGTATTCAATTCCCTCATACCAAAGAAAATAAAAGTACGGGCGAAATGAAGGCTTTAGCAACCCGTGAAAACTTAGAATGCTTAATGCACTATAAAAAAGTACAGGTTGCTTATGATGTCATTAAAAACCGTCCAATCATTCGAGGCGTACAGTCTTTAGCAGGCGAAGAAGAAAATACCGTAATTGCCCACTTAAAATCCGCTTGTGGCTTGTATGGCTTAAATAAGACCCTTGTGGATGAACAGTTGACTGCCATTATGCAGGATAACGCTAAAAATCCCGTTACACACTGGTTAAAGCAACTTACACGCACAAAAAACCATAACCCTATCCATGAATTAATTGATAGCTTACCCATTAGTAATAAGCCGTGGGCAAAAATTGCATTTTACCGCTGGTTTATTCAATGTGTTGCCGCCTCTGACCAAGCCCGTCACTCAGGCAATAAAAATGCATTACCTAAATATGAATCTGTTTTAACCTTTTTTGGCGGACAAGGCTTATTAAAAACGGCCTTTATTCGTTCACTACTGCCCCCTGAAATACGTTCTTATTTAAAAGATGGCATTTTATTGGATTTAACAAAAACCGATTCCAAAGTCGAAGCCTTATCGGCGTGGCTAACAGAACTTGGGGAACTCGACAGTACCTTTAAAAAATCAGATATTTCTGCCTTAAAAGCGTTTTTATCACGTCAAGAAGATGAAATACGTCGCCCTTATGCGCGAGCCGCCAGTATCTTACCGCGTCATACCTCTTTTTTTGCCTCGGTTAATGAAGAACGCTTTTTAAGAGATTCCACAGGTAATCGCCGATATTTCCCTATTACGGTTACTGGGGCATTACAACTGCCAACATATTTTGATTATAACGATTTATGGGCATATATCTGGCAGGAGTACTTAGAGGGGTCTCAATGGTGGCTCACTAAAGAGGAAGAAATTCACCAACAGCAGGCGATTAAATTACATGAGGATAATTCTTTTGAAGAAATGCTACGCGATGAATTCTTATTTAATGACAGTTACCGAGGGCAACGCCTAACAGGCAACGATATTTTAGATGCCATTAAGGTACAACGCAATCGCGCTAATAGTATGTCACTTGGTAACGCCCTTAAAAAATTAAATATCAAGAAAAATGGTAATCGTGAATATTTAATGCCTAAAATTCGTCCATTGAGTCATGCTCCTTAGCAGGTCGGGGGGGGTAAATAACAACCTATGAGGTTACGGTGAGGTTACGGTACTCCACAGCCCCTTAGTATCAAGGCTTCCGCAACCACTACAACCTTTTTCTACTTATAACTTATATTTTATATAGAGGGATATAAGGGGTATAGGGAATGGTAGAGATGTTGTGAAAATGTTTGAAGGTAGTAGGTTGCGGAATAACCATTGAACCCCTGATAACTAAAGGGCTACAACCTATTCCGCAACCTCACTACAACCTATTAGGTTGCGGAAGCATGATATTAAGCCAAATATCCACCTAAAGACAGATATAACAAGGGATAGCAGTATTGATCCAGAATTTTAAAAACTGAAAATCATTTCAACTTATTAGGGGGGTAAGAAAAATACCCCCCAACAAGCTAATAAATAAACAAAGCTAAATAGGTAATCAATAATATGAGACCCATACTCACAAGAACAAAAATTAAACGAGTCATTAAAAAGTTACCCATGCTAACTAATTTTGGCATTGGTGTTCCTACCGCTTCAGGAGGTATCGCCGCTCGTAAAAAGCGTTTTAAATCTGAACAAATAAGGCTTTTAAATAATGAAGAACGCTTTGAATCAGCCTGTACTTGGTTACAAGGCTTGGAAAAATCTCAAGAAGTGAATCGACGACATACCAGTTATTTTATGAAGCATATTGCTGAGAGGCGTATAGGGGGACATTTATCCAATGGTGCTTTTATCGCGGCGGCTTTACATTGCGGGTTTAAATTTGAACACAGTTCCCACTACCCCAACCTTTTCTTCAATATTGATGAGGACTCGTTACAGGCAGCACATAAAGAAAGCTTAAATTTTGAAAAATACTCTAAGGAGCATATTGTCATGACTTAAATGTAAATAAGGGTGCTGGTATCAGTGCGAGGTGAAGAGCTTTTATAAGGTGTGCTTTAACATTTTAAAAATTTATTAGGAAATTAATAACATGACAGCAGAACAAGATTTAGAAAGTATTCAAAGTTTATCTAACTCAATAAAAAAAGTGGCCAAAAAATATGGCAAAGAAGAGTTATCAAAATCTGAACGCTATGAAGCAACATCAGAAACACAACGTATTAGTGAATTAGTTGATAATCTTGAATGCAGAGTTGATGCAGGTAGTCAGAATAAGCTTAAAAATGAGTTTAAATCTGTGATCAAAGATATAAAAGCGGCGTGTATTGAGTTGAAAGCACATATTGACAGCACAACACCCATGTCAGACTATGTTTAATTAACAACCTTGGTGTGTTGCTTCGAGTAGCACACCCCTAAATTTTTAAAAGGAAATACTAATGAAAGCTTTAAGTGAACTCAAGCAAGATTATATTGAACAACAAGCAGCCCATGAACAGGCTAAATTAGAACGTAATAAAAAAGAGAATGAAGTCTTAAAATTAAAGCAGGAGTTGGCAGATCTTAAAGCCGTTATACCTGATCTTGAACTGAAAATCAGAGTCGCTAAAAATGGCCAAACTATGTCACATGCTGAGTTTACTGCTTTGAAAAAAGGATTGGATGATCAATCAGCAAGGCTTAAAGATTTAGTTGAATCAATGCCTTTCCATGAAATGGGAAAAAAAGAGGCAATAGATGAAGTGCGCTATTCAAACCGCTCTGTAATTGATACAAGATCTAAAATTTCTAACATCATTGCTGAAAATTCTATAAATGAAGTGCTGGATACTCATTCAGCCGCTCTAAAAACACTCGCGGAGGCATTTCTTTTGCATGATAATTTTTCTAAATTGAGGGTACAAGAAATTTATCAACAAATCGGTGAAAAGTTATGTGAAAAAGTATTTGAAATCGATGGCGTACCATCCATTGAGACTGCTAATAAATCACTTGATGATTTTATACAAAAAGCAGCCTAAATTTCGTTACCTGAACATTAAGCCGCTTTTTTAGCGGCTTTTTTGTGAGTCGATTTATGAAAATAATTGAAATATAGAAATTTCTACCCGACTGATTAATAAGATATTTCATAAATCATCAGAAGTTATCAATAATATTTTTTATTGACTGATAAAAATGAAAGCTGCATTCTTATTGGGATTGATGCGGTTTTCCGAATTTAAGAGGTATATTTTTAAGTGCGTTTTACTTCATTTTCTTTCAATTGTTTGCAATCATTGCCATTAAAAAATAAATACATAGCCTTAAAATATATAGCTCAACCCCTTATGCGCCAATACCTCTGCACTCATTGCCGCCCTATATTGAATACATTTTCTATTTCAGTCTTCAAAAAAAGTGCAAAAAACCCGCGGGTGAGGAGGAGTGTTTTTAGTGGCAAATTATACAGGGCAATCGCATTAACAGGTTTACAGTGATTTCTTTCATGGCTGATTTAATGTTGCAAATAAACCATGCAAGCCAAATACCACCATGAGAAGACCAAGTATGATAATCACAGCACACATAACATGTGTATTAGATAATAACCGCTTTGGCGACCTATCTTTAACAATAAAGGCTACTGATTTTTTAAACCCCCTCCAAAAAATCCAAAAATTCCCATAGTGAGAATTCATTGAAATATAAAAAAATAAAAATAATGAAATTATTCCTATACTCCACGCAAAATTGATACCAGTAGAATAAAAACTAGAAATCCATTGTATATAGCTAGGAATACCTCCCGAGGCATAGGCTTTTTTTATACTTCCACTATTTACAATAAGAGCAGGAGTAATCATTGCAAATACAAACAAAATTCCTGCTCTTGCATCATTAACAGCCTGAGCATGCAAAGATATATCTTTCTCAATTCCTGCAGAACTAATTTCTAAGCTTTCTTGAAAATACCCTAAATGATTAATCTCCCTATTATAAAAATCATCTTCAATAAACTTCTTAGACTTCATAATTTCGACTAAAGCTTTAGCATATGTAACGATCCCTTTAGCTTTTAATATCTCTCTATGTGAACCTTCATCAATTTCTCTCTTAAATTTCACTAAATTTTTTTTCAAATCCCCAATAAGCCCAACAGCAACACCTTCATTATTATTGTATTTGTGAATAGTTGTCAGTGTTTCAGCTCTATGGTCATGGTGTTGATGCTTATGCCAAGAATACTTAATATAATAATAAGCTTGTCGGGCAATAATTTTCCTATCATTTTCATCTTCAGGCGAAGGTGAAATCCAAACAACTCCATCTGGCTCTAGTATAAATTCTGCTTGATAACACCCAGAAGTAGCTAAGCATGTTCTATATATTATTTCTTCAATCTTTAAAAATTTCGTTGAAAAATTAATTTCTTTCTTGGTATTTAATTGAGAATTAATAATACGGACTACTTCAGTAATATTCTGAAGTTGCTCCTTACTTTCTTCTATATTTGGTACAAAGTAAATCCGGCCTTCATGATTACTGTTTGCCAGAGCTCTTCTGCTTAATACAAAAACAGACCATAAACCAGTACCTGTCTCATCATCATCAAAATCTTTCCAATCAACAGTAGAGCTTAGAAGAATATATTCTTGAAGGTTTTGATTTTCATCATTATCATGGTGAATAATCTCTACAGCATTATTCTTAGCATTTAATCCACATTCAACAAGATCAAATGCTAATTCACCGTTAAGGCAAGGAACCCAGCCAACATAGTCATATATTAGATTTTGTTGCATTTACTGTAACTACCATCATTATGTTTAAGCAAAAAAAAAGAGACTTACTGTCTCCTTTTCATCATTAAATTTCATCATTAAAAATTTTTACTTTACTAGCATTGCTTCTAGTTGACCTTCTGATCGCTTGCTCTGTGCCTGTAGTTTTCCTGATTTAGTAATCACCATTCCATGCTCCACAGAAATTCCAGTCCGTAACATATGTTCTTTTACATTTTTCCCATAGGTTACTTTTTTAGATAACTTTTGTGTTTTCTTATTAACCCTTAAAGCTAATATACCCACTAAAAATGTAAAAACACCTATGGAAATAAGTGCAATATATAAAAATATAGTCATAATTTTATAGTGAAAATTTCACATCCTTAAAAATGTAATGCAAATGAATATTTGCATTAATATTACTCTATAAAATCCTATTTTTCCAATTACATATTTACATTTGGAATATACAGATTTTTCTTTTCAACCATGACCCAGCCATGACCTGAAATATTTTAAGAAAAAAAAAGCCCTGTAGATTTCTCTACAGGGCTTATTCTATTTGGCTCCCCCGGACGGGCTCGAACCGCCGACCTAGTGATTAACAGTCACCCGCTCTACCAGCTGAGCTACAGGGGATTAAATCGTTATAAACAAATGGTGCGCCCGAAGAGATTCGAACTCCTGACCGCTCGGTTCGTAGCCGAGTACTCTATCCAGCTGAGCTACGGGCGCTTTGTTTATCTTTTCTATTATCCTTGTTATTTATTTCCATGTCAACTATTTTTTTAAATTCTTTTTGTCGACTTAAAGAATATGGCGAAGAGGGAGGGATTCGAACCCTCGATGGGAGATAAAGCCCATACTCCCTTAGCAGGGGAGCGCCTTCGGCCACTCGGCCACCTCTCCTTTTATTCTTTTATTCTTCTGAGCCCATAAGGCCAACAGGAGAAACTACTTCTACTTCATCACTTGCTTCTACAACTTCTTCTACAGGTGTAGACGTAGATGAATCAGGTTGCTCATTTTTAATTCTTTCGTAAATCTCTTCCCTGTGTACCGATACATCTTTTGGAGCATTAATACCGATTCGTACTTGGTTTCCTTTAACCCCTAATACAGTGACAGTAACATCATCACCAATCATTAAGGTTTCACCTACACGGCGCGTTAATATAAGCATCCTTTTCTCCCTTTGTACTATCAAAAGTCCAGTTATTTTAATAAGCTAACTGAACGGATTATTATACCAATAATTATGAAAAGATAAAGGCTTAATCTAATTAAGCCTTATTTCTTAGTGATAAATAGCCATAGATTTTGAGTCTAACAAGTATTTTATCTTACAAAAAATGAATGATTTTTTATGGTATCAATTACTTATCATCATAAAGTACAAAATACGCTATTAGGCTACAGCAGGCTCTTTATCTAATTCAAAAGCGGCATGCAATGCCCTGACTGCCAATTCTAAATATTTTTCATCTACTACAACCGAAATTTTTATCTCTGAAGTGGAAATCATTTGAATATTAATATTCTCTTGAGCAAACACTTCAAACATTTTACTGGCAATACCCGCATGAGAACGCATGCCCACGCCAACAATGGATACTTTTACGATACCATCATCCGCTGTCACTGCTTTTGCGCCTAAATCATTGCTAATGTCGGTCAAAATAGCTTTTGCTTTTACAAAATCATTACGATGTACTGTAAACGTAAAATCTGTCAACGCATCGTCCCCGACATTTTGAATAATCATGTCAATTTCAATATTCGCATCCGCAATAGGACCTAAAATCTTAAAGGCCGCACCAGGAATATCAGGCACACCTGTAATTGTGAGCTTTGCTTCATCTTTATTGAATGCAATACCTGAAATTAACGCTTGTTCCACAGCCTGTTCCTCGTAAGTGATGAGCGTACCTCGCCCTTCTGAAAATGATGATAAGACGCGCAAGGCGACATTGTATTTACCTGCAAATTCCACTGAACGAATTTGCAATATTTTAGAGCCTAAACTGGCCATTTCTAGCATTTCTTCAAACGTAATACTATCTAAACGACGTGCTTTGGGTTCAATTCGTGGGTCTGTTGTATAAACACCATCCACATCGGTATAAATATGGCATTCATCCGCCTTTAACGCCGCCGCTAAAGCAACGGCCGTGGTATCTGAACCCCCACGCCCTAAAGTCGTAATATTACCCTTTTCGTCCATACCTTGAAAACCCGCCACAACGACGATTTTTCCTGCACTTAAATCTGCATGAATTTTTTGATCGTCAATACGTGTAATTCGGGCTTTCGTATGCGTGCTATCCGTTTCGATACGCACTTGACCGCCCGTATAAGAATGCGCGGCACAGCCTAATTCATTTAATGCCATACATAATAACGACATGGTGACTTGCTCGCCTGTGGATAATAAAACATCCATTTCACGAGCCACAGGCGTATTTTGTATTTCAGCAGCTAAACCTGTTAAACGATTGGTTTCCCCACTCATTGCAGAAACCACCACCACCAATTGGTGGCCTTTATCGTGTGAGGCTTTTACTTTTTCAGCCACTGCTTTGATGCGCTCCACCGTACCCACCGAAGTGCCACCAAATTTATAAACAAACAAACTCATTATACGGCTCCTAATTGTGTACGCACCCAATCAGGAACAGATTTTAAAGCCGCCGCTAAATTTTCTGGCTCAGTACCGCCTGCTCGTGCCATATCTGGACGACCGCCGCCTTTACCACCCACTTGTGTGGCCACGGCATTCACTAAATCACCCGCTTTCAAGCGTTTGGTTTCCGCTTTAGTCACGCCTGCAATTAATGTCACTTTATCATTAGTAACGGTTGATAAAACGATTGCAGCACAGCCTAATTTATCTTTTAATTTATCCAGCATATCGCCTAAAGATTTAGGATCTACATCTTTCAATTCTAATGCCAGCACTTTAATTCCATCAATGTCCACTGCTTGAGAAGCTAAATCGCCACTCGCTGAACTGGCTAATTTTGATTGTAATCGGGCTAATTCTTTTTCCAAGCCTTTATTTTTTTCTAATAATTGCTGAACTTTTTCCGCTGCAAATTCAGGCGTTGCTTTTACCGCATCTGCTATCGCATGAACAACGCTTTCACGCCCTTCAATCCAATGAATCGCCGCTTCACCGGTTAATGCTTCAATACGACGTACACCAGAAGCGACACCCGTTTCACTGATAATTTTAAATAAGCCAATATCGCCTACTCGCTTGGTATGCGTACCACCACATAGCTCAGTCGAAAAATCGCCCATTTTCAAAACACGCACTTCATCGCCGTATTTCTCACCAAATAAAGCCATCGCGCCTGCGTTCATTGCTTCGTCTTTCGACATAACATCCGCAGTCACTTCTGTATTATGACGAATCTGCTGATTGACAATACGCTCGATAATTTTAATTTCTTCTGCATTCATTGGTTCAAAATGCGAAAAATCAAAACGTAAGCGTTCTGTATTAACCAATGAGCCTTTTTGCGTCACATGCTCACCCAATACCTGACGTAAAGCCGCGTGTAATAAATGCGTCGCCGAATGGTTAATGGCAATTGCTTGACGCGCAGTCGGTTCAACCATTGCAGTACAAGCTATTCCGCTATTAATAGCCCCTGAAATCACCGTACCATGATGTAAAAATAATGTACCGCCCTGCTTTTGTGTATCTTTTACTTCAAACACAGCACCATCAACTTCAATACGCCCACAATCGCCTGCTTGCCCACCCGATTCACCATAAAAAGGCGTACTATCTAATACTACAATACCTTCTTCGCCTTCGGATAATCTCTCTACGGCTTGACCCTTTTTAAATAACGCAATAATCTTACTTTGCTCACTTAAATGAGTGTAACCCGTAAATTCTGTTTTAGATTCCAGCTTAATGGTTTGGTTATAGTCATCGCCAAAATTCTTCGCCGCTCGTGCGCGTTCACGCTGAGCGGTCATGGCAATATCAAACCCTGCATGATCCACTGTCAAGTTACGTTCACGCGCACAATCGGCCGTTAAATCGACTGGAAAACCGTAGGTATCATACAATTGAAAAACCACATCGCCCGAAATCACCGAGCTTTCCATCGCTTCAATATGCGCTTCTAAAATCTTCATACCTTGCTCTAAGGTTTCCGCAAAACGCTCTTCTTCCACCTTTAATACGCGTTCAACTTGTGCTTGGGCTTTAACTAATTCAGGGTAAGCCTCGCCCATTTCAGCCACCAAAGGCGCAACCAATTGATAAAAGAAAACTTCACGAATACCTAAACGATACCCATGACGAATAGCGCGACGAATAATTCGGCGTAAAACATAGCCTCGCCCTTCATTTGAAGGAAGAACATCATCCACAATTAAAAAGGAGCACGAACGAATATGATCCGCAATCACCCGCAATGAACTTAAGGTTAAATCTTCAGTTCCGACTAATTGCGCGGCTTTTTTCAATAATCCCTGAAACAAATCAATTTCATAATTATTATGTACACCCTGCAAAACTGCAGCAATACGTTCTAAGCCCATGCCTGTATCCACAGAAGGCTTAGGTAATGGTGTTAGATTTCCTTCAGCATCACGGTCATATTGCATGAACACCAAATTCCAAATTTCAATATAACGATCACCGTCTTCTTCAGGCGTACCAGGAGGTCCTCCTGCAATATCTTCACCGTGGTCATAAAAGATTTCGGTACACGGGCCACAAGGACCTATATCCCCCATTGACCAGAAATTATCTTTTGCACCAATACGTGAAAAACGCGAGGCATCAATTTTGACACCCTCTAACCAAATCTTTTCAGCTTCAGCATCTTCATCAAATACCGTTACCCATAATTTTTCCGCTGGAATACCTAATTCTTTGGTTAAAAAATTCCACGCAAAATAAATGGCTTCGGTTTTAAAATAATCCCCAAAACTGAAATTACCCAACATTTCAAAAAAGGTATGATGCCGTGCGGTATAACCGACATTTTCCAAGTCATTATGCTTACCCCCAGCACGTACACAACGCTGGCTCGTGGTTGCACGCACATAACTTCGGTCTTCACGCCCTAGAAAGGTGTCTTTAAAAGGCACCATCCCCGCATTAGTAAATAATAACGTAGGGTCATTTCCTGGCACTAAAGAACTGGAAGGCTGAATCGAGTGCCCTTGCGCGGCAAAATACTCTAAAAAAGTAGCGCGTAATTCCGCACTGGATAATTTTTTCATAATGATTGGAATAAAGATAAAATTTGCTAAATCACACGCACTTTACATAAAAATACGCATAGTAATTAAATAACATACCTTATATAAAGGTATACATTCAGGGGGCTGATTGGATTAATTCCTTAACTCAGCCAAGCAACGGATTAACGTAACACACGACGAATCATATCGCTGGTGAACCCTCGTTGCTGTAAAAATCGACTGCGTTTTGCCTGTTCTTTGCGTTCTAAACAAGGCGTATCGCCATACTTTTTCGTATAAACTTGCTCTAATAATAACGCCCAACTGCCAACAATATCTTCCACGGCCATATCAAAAGGGTAATCGCCTGCGCCACGCTGTTGTAATTCAGATTGAATACGCAAGGGGCCTATGCCTTTATGTACTCGACTGCGCGCATAACTTTCGGCAAAACGCGCATCCGACTGCAAGCCCTTTTGTTGTAATGCCTCAATAACCTCTAGGCTATCAGACTTAATATAGCCTTTATCGGTCAGGCGCTGTACAAGCTCTTTCTGGCTATATTCTCGACGCATTAAGTAACGGAAACAAACCTCTCTAATTTCCTTATAAAGATCTGTTTCCGCTGACATATTATGCGTCTACATCCCCTTGCTCATCGCTTTTTGGCTCATCCTTGGCAAACACTTCATTGCGAATTTTCGCTTCTAACTCAACCACAATTTTAGGATTATCTTTCAAAAAGAGACGTACATTTTCCTTGCCTTGACCAATTTTATCGTTGCCATAGCTGTACCAAGACCCCGCTTTATTAACAAAGCCATACTTCACACCTAAATCGACTAACTCGCCAAAGAAAGAAACCCCTTCTCCATAAAGAATTTCAAACTCCGCTTGTTTGAAGGGCGGTGCGACTTTATTTTTAACCACTTTAACGCGGGTTTCATTACCCACAATTTCATCGCCTTTCTTAATCGCTCCAATACGACGAATATCTAAACGCACAGAAGAATAAAATTTTAAGGCATTCCCACCCGTTGTCGTTTCAGGGCTACCGAACATCACGCCAATTTTCATACGAATTTGGTTAATAAAAATAACCATGGTATTCGAGCGTTTAATATTGGCGGTTAATTTACGTAAGGCTTGGGACATTAATCGGGCTTGTAAGCCCATATGAGAATCCCCCATATCACCTTCAATTTCTGCTTTAGGGGTTAAGGCGGCCACTGAATCGATTACCACAATATCCACAGCATTCGAGCGCACTAACATATCCACAATTTCTAAGGCTTGTTCACCCGTATCCGGCTGTGACATCAATAAATCATCAACATTCACACCAATTTTTTCTGCATAACCAACATCTAAGGCATGCTCTGCATCAATAAAAGCCGCTGTACCGCCTACTTTTTGCATTTGTGCAATTGTGGATAAAGTCATGGTGGTTTTACCTGAAGATTCAGGCCCATAAATTTCAATGATTCGACCACGCGGTAGACCCCCACAGCCTAAAGCAATGTCTAATGTTAAAGAACCTGTTGAAACTGTTTGTATATCACGCGAAGCCGTATCATCTCCCATACGAATCACAGAGCCTTTACCAAATTGCTTCTCAATCTGCATTAAAGCTGCACCTAATGCTTTCTTCTTATTCTCATCCATTACTGTCAACAAGCCTCTCTACGCGTTAAAATTTCGACATTATCCCATAGCTCGTTTAAAGCGCATAACAAAACTTCAGTTATCTGAAAACCGCATTTCCTCCCAAAAAATCCCTAAAATTCTTACTTAACTGTCACACGCTTGTCATATTCCACTCGTATCATTCTCCTCAAAGCAACAGCTTGTTGCTGTTATGCAACACCCTACTTTACTTTATGAGACTTAATAAACCCATGAAAGCCAATCTAAAACTCGCCATTAAAACTGCTCTATTCAGCGGTGCTATGCTAACAGCCACTTCTGCTTCTGCAACCGATAAAGCCTTATTAGATACTTTATTATCCAATGGCAGTATCAATGCAGCACAACACGCTAAATTAGCGAGCAATACAGCGACTGAAACAAAAACGTCTAGCAGTTTATCCGGTGTCAAAATGACATTGAATAAAAAAGGCCTGCGTTTTGCCTCTGCTGATAAAGCCTTCAAATTAAAAATCGGGGGTCGTTTACACTTACAAACAGGCTACCATATAGGTGCTGAAGACTATAAGCATACCGATGGCACCGAAGTACGTCGCGCACGTATCCATTTCAAAGGTGTCTTATGGAAAGACTTTAAATACGTGTCTGAATTTGATTTTGCCGATAACAAGGTCGTCGTTAAAGATTTAAGCATGAGCTATACCGGCCTCGATTGGTTAAAAATCACCGTGGGTAATCAAAAACAAAACATGAGCATGGAGCTACAAGAAAGCTCAAACGATATTATGTTTATCGAACGCTCTGCCGTGAATTCACTGACCGAAAAAACCTTTAACCGTGCTTTAGGTTTACACTTTAAATCAGCTGGTAAAAATTACTCAGCACAGTTTGGTATTTATGGAGACAGCGTTGGCGATAGTAAAGATACAGCTAATGATGAAAAGAATTCGAAAGGTAAGGCATTTGGCGATGAAGGCTGGGGACTGTCTTCACGTGTCACTTACACGCCAATCAATACCAAAACACAGGTATTACATTTAGGGGGAGCCGTCGGTTACCGTGGCATGACGGCTGGTAAAGTGAGCCTAGGCTATGAAACAACACACATGTCTAACCTTAACCTAACTAAAGCTGGCGTTAAAGATGTTAATGGTATGACTATGGCTATCGCTGAATTAGCGTATATGCAAGGCCCTTTCTCTGTGCAAAGTGAATACGCACATATGTGGTTAGCCCGCAATACGGCAAGCGACCTTAACTTTGATGCTTGGTACGTACAAGCCGCATGGACACTGACGGGCGAATCACGTTCTTACAAAGGTTCAGACGGTGAATTTAAACGCCTAAAACCTAGCCAAGAATTTGGTTTTGGCGAAGGCAGTGGTTGGGGTGCGGTTGAATTAGCCATCCGTTATGATGAAAGTGACCTAGAGTCAGGTGACATTATGGGCGGCACTGAAAAAGCCTTTACCGTTGCCGCTAACTGGTACTTAAATGAAAATATTCGTTTAATGGCTGATTACCGTACTGCATTTGATGTTAAAGCCAGAGATGGTATTGCATCAGGTAACGGTGTAGAAGATGAAGTACACGCTTTTACAGGAAGATTGCAGTTTACTTTCTAAGCTAAACTAAGCTCAGGTACTTTTAAAGCCCGTCAATGACTCCCCTCCCTTTAGGTCATTGACGGGCTTTTTTATGCCTGCCCAAAAGTAGTTTCTATACCCATTCTATTAGAGTCCCCGCTTAATCCCTTTAGATGGGAATCCCCTATTGATTACTATTTAATCAATCTTACGCCCATAACGCGCCTGAATATGTCGCGCATTATTACCTTCAATATAATTAATTAAACCAATTTGTTTCGGTGAGGCTTCAATGACATGTTTCAGGACAAACCAATTAACACTTTCCGTATAAGGTGCTGTGGTTAATGAACCTAAGTAATGATAAAAATGCTGTAATTCATTACCTAAATTATCATTGAATAAATCATATAAACGTACCTGCCCTTGCTCGACTTTTGTTATTTCATGCTCATGTTTAGGGATTTTATCTAAAAATTCAGTAATAAAAGCATTCTCTTTACCCATCTTAAATAATACTGCAATCACTAAATAATGCGGTGTATCCGAAGCATTTTCTGGCTGATGATAGTTCACAATATGCATTTCCATTGGAAAGGTCATGCCATCAATTAAATGCTCTGAAGGCGTATGAAAATGCATTTGTTTAAACTCATAACGCATACCATCACTAATAATCGAACTACCCTCAGCAAAATCTAATTGCACCGTATGGCCTAAATTTTCAACAGCACTAATCTCATCTTGAAAGTTCACGGTAATTTTATGGCTTTGAGAGGCGTGCTGCTGAGAAGATAAAATATTAATAGGTGATTGAATTAAACCATGATCTAAACTCGGCATTGTATATGTCTTAGAAGCCTCTACCGTAGGCTGAATACTACAGGCTGTTAAACTTAAGTTAGCCGCTAAAAATGCTATAGGAATGTGCTTTTTCATGAATTATCTCAAACTTAAAAAATTGACTGGTTTACAGGCTTGGCTACCAATGTATACCCAAACGAAATCAAGTTGCTATTCTTAGCACGTCATTCCTGCATGCTCTTAGCAGGAATCTATACCTTGCAATACATGGATTCCCGATAAAAAACTCGGGAATGACAGAACCTGCATCTTCAAGTCGTTTGAGTATAAACTGGTAGCCTGTTTCTATATAGTGTATCCATATCAGTCGTTTTAAGCTCAGGTATTTTTTTTTACGCCGTACTGCCAGCCTGCTTTAAACGCGGCAAAATATTCTCTTGAGGAAAACCGTATAATTCCACGGTAATATTATCGTCAGGCGCGGTATCTAAAAAGCCCTCTAAGGTTTCCTGAATATCATAATCAATAAAGGTCGCTTTTGAAGCATCAATGGTTAACACGCTATTTTCTTCCACTTCCTCTAAGATATTGCGTAATAACACTTTATTTAAAAACGACACATCCTTATGCATCACCAAAGTGTAATGTCCTGGCTCACGGTTCAAAGATAATGAGGCATGATAATGGGCTTTAATCACAAAATATAAACCTACTGCAATACCAATTAAGACTCCCATCAATAAATCCGTCATCAAAATAGCTAATACTGTGACGACAAAGGGAAAAAACTGATTACCGCCCTTACGATATAAGGCGATAAATAATTCAGGTTTCGCTAATTTATAACCGGTCTGCAATAAAATAGCCGCCAAACACGCCAATGGAATAAGATTTAATATCTGGGTAAAATACAAAATACTTAGCAATAACAAAATACCATGGATAAAACTCGATACTCGTGTTTTACCGCCCGCATTAATATTAGCTGAACTACGGACAATCACCGCGGTTACTGGCAAGCCCCCAATGCAACCACTAATGATATTACCTAAGCCTTGAGCTTTTAATTCTCGATTAGTCGGCGCAGTACGTTTAAGCGGGTCTAATTTATCTACTGCCTCTAAACTCAATAATGTTTCCAAGCTAGCAATAATCGCCAATGTGACTGCAACCATATAAACTTGTGGATTACTTAAATGCTCAAAGTCAGGATATACAAATAATTGGGTAAACTCATCAAAACTATTCGTCGTGGCTAACGAAACTAAATGCTTACCTGTGACTGAAAAATCAGGGAAATACAGTAAAGCTAAGCCATTAAAAATCACGCCCCACAAAACCACGACTAAAGCACCTGGCACTAATTTCACAATAGCAAAACGCTTTAACCAGTTTGTTTCCCATGCGATTAAAATGAATAATCCACCGAAGGCAATCACTGTACTGCCTAAAGACATCGCAGAAAACGCCTGTATAATTTCATTAAAGCTGCTTAATGCCGTTTCATTCATGTAACTTTCGTCACCTTCAAAAGCAGTATCATAGCCAACTGCATGAGGTAATTGCTTGATAATTAAAATCAAGCCAATCGCCGCTAACATGCCTTTAATCACTGATGATGGAAAAAACGCCCCAATAATACCCGCACGTAAATAGCCCAGTATAATTTGTAAGCAACCTGCTAAGACCACGCTCACTAAAAAGGCACTGTAACTGCCTAACTGCTCAATGGCATTTAAGACAATCACCGTCAAACCCGCGGCAGGACCTGATACACTGAGCTGAGAACCACTCGCCCAAGAAACAATAAGCCCCCCAACCAAGCCCGCAATTAAGCCTGCAAACAGCGGCGCGCCAGAGGCCATCGCAATCCCTAAACATAAGGGTAAAGCCACTAAAAAAACCACCAACCCTGCGGGTGCATCGTGTTTAAGATGCCCCATATAATAATTAATATGTTTATGAATCATGATTTACCTCCTGATATTCAGTATAAAAACTAGGCTTCGTTCATATACTGGTATTGAAAAATGGGGTTAATTTCGTCGGTCGAATTCAAGGTAATCATCGGCGTAATAATGCCATCATGCACCCCATACACCCAGCCATGCAAAGTGGGACCACCATTGTCTTTCCATGACTCTTGAATAATAGAGGTATGTGATAAAGCATGAATTTGCTCCACCACATTGAGTTCTACCAAACGATTAAAACGATCCGTTTCCTGCTCAAAACTATCAATTTCCTTTTGATGTAAACGGTAAGTATTTTTAATATGCATTAACCACTTATTAGTAATTAGTAAATCCGAGCGTTGCTTATCCAAAGCCGCTTTAATACCCCCGCAATTGTAATGCCCACAAACCACAATATGCTTAACCTTTAGAATACTTACCGCATATTGCAACACACTGAGGCAATTAAAATCTGTATGAATCACTTGATTGGCAATATTACGGTGCATAAAAATATCACCCGGTTCTGCACCGACCACAATTTCAGGCGCAACACGGCTATCAGAACAGCCTATCCATAAAAATTCGGGCGATTGTTTATTGGCCAAACGATTAAAAAATTCTGGATCTTGCTCTTGTTTCTTAGCCGCCCACTGTTTATTTTTTTCTAATAATTCATCACACAAATGCATCAAAATTCCTAAATTAATTATTTCAATACTGCTATCCTACCCAACCAACCTTTCAATAACCTTTCACTAACTAAAAATATGAATCTTTTACTTATTGAAGATGATGCGGTTCTGAGCAATGGGCTCAGCTATGCCTTGCAACAAAGTGGCTACACTATTAGTACCACCGATTCTGGTAGCTATGCCTTACAACTTTTAGACGCAGAAGATTTTGATCTAATTATCCTAGATTTAGGTCTGCCTGATATGGATGGTATGGAAATATTACGGCAGATACGCCATAAAAAAATCGCTGTCCCTGTGATTATTTTGACCGCACGTGATGAACTGAATGACCGTATTGAAGGCATGAATCAAGGCGCAGATGATTACCTGACCAAACCCTTTGATTTAGGCGAGCTAGAAGCTCGAATTCACGCGTTAATACGCCGCTGTTATTCAGGCTTTGGTAATCAAATTCAAGCAGGACAACTCAGCCTTAATACCCAAACGCATGAAATTACCGCCAACGGAGAACACATTAATCTCTCAGCTCGTGAATTAGCTCTGTTAGAAATGCTGATTCTGCAAGTCGGAAAAGTCGTCTGCAAAGAGCGAATTTCACAGCGTTTAGCCGCGACAGGTGAAGCCTTAGCGGATAATGCCATTGAGGTCGCCATCCATCGTTTACGCAAACGCATTGAACCTTACCAAGCCGTAATTCAAACCGTTCGTGGTTTAGGCTATTTGTTAGAAGCACAAACATGAGCAATAACAGTTTACAAAAAATTATCCTTGTTCGACTGCTAATCCCTATTATCTGTTTTCTGTTATTAGAAACCTCGGTTTCTTATTGGGTCACCTTACATTACGTGGATAAAACCCATGACAGTTGGTTACTCGACTCTGCGCTGTCTTTAAAGCAAGAAATTAAAATCCATAACGGTAAAATGTATGCTGAATTATCCCAAAATGCGCTAGAAATTTTCACATGGAATGCAGAGGATAAAACCTATTTTAAAATCACCAGCAAACATCAAGGGGTCTTAGCAGGCAATAAAGAGCTACCGACCCCAAAACTGAATGGCGTAGAATGGTCTAGACCTGTCTTTTCTAACAGCTATTTTAATAAACAGCCCATCCATAGCGTTTCCATTCGATTTAAACACAAAGACTTACCTGAAGCGGTCTATATTCATGTGGCTGAAACACTAAAAAAACGTAATGAAATGGCAACAGATATATTGCTTGCGGATTTAATTCCACAAATCTTATTTACCTTGCTGATTAGTCTTTATTTATTTAAAGGCGTGATTCGAGGGCTATCCCCTTTGCATCACCTTACCGACCAATTAGCACAACGCTCACCCAACAATCTAAGCCCTCTCACAGAAACTCACGTGGTCACTGAGGTACGCGCTTTAACCAATACCATTAATCAACTTCTGGCACGCTTAGCAAAAGCCAGTGCCACCCAACAACGCTTTATTAGTAATGCCGCGCACCAATTACGCACCCCTTTAGCGGGTTTAAAATTGCAATCGGAAGTCGCTTTACGTGCCAAAAATATTGAATCCATACAACCCTCATTGCAACAAATGCAAAATAGCACCGACCGCTTAACGCATTTGATTACCCAGTTACTCTCGCTTGCGCGCTCCAGTTCACTGGAAAATAATCATTTATTAGAACATTTAGATCTCCACCAATTAGTGCGTGAAGTCTGCATTGATTGGGTACCCACTGCACGACAAAAACAGCAAGATTTAAGTTTTAATGCGCCCAATCAAGAAATATGGATACGCGGTAATGCTGTTTTACTCAAAGAATTACTGGCTAATTTAATTGATAATGCCATTATTTATACCTCAGAATCGAGCCATATTATGGTGCAACTAATCGCGGGAGAGCAGCCCTGTTTAATCGTAGAAGACAATGGCTCAGGGATTTCTATAGAAGAACAAGCACACATTTTCGAGCGTTTTTATCGTATTCAAGGCAACCAAGGGATAGGCTGTGGCTTAGGTTTAGCGATTGTTAAAGAAATCGTCGATTTACATCAGGCGCAAATTCAAATTACCCCCCGTGAAAACCAACAATCCGGCACAAAGATACAAATACACTTTACCCTCTAAAATATAAGCTAGTTATGCTTCAACCCAGAGTGGGGATTCGTACATTATTTTCAGAGCAATTTAATCTAGTTGAGAGCATAGGTATTAAGGGCACATACTAAGTATTTTCTAAAAATTCAATACGAATAGTGGTTTCATTCTCTGTTGATGTATCCAAAGTAATTTCCCCGCCTAAAGTTTCAGCTATCAGTTGTGCCGAATACGTGCCAAGCCCCGTACCTCCAGCTTTACCGGCTGTAACGAGTTTTTCAAAAAAAGTACTCCTGATTTTATTAGGAACCTCTCCCATATTCTGTATCTTAACAATTTTGTTTTCACCATCTTCCATCGAAATCGTTATTTGTTCTTTTTTAGGTGATGCTTCCAACGCATTTTTAAATAGATTGCTGAATATCGAATAAAACAACAAATTTTCACCTTTAAGGGTAAATGGCTCCCCGTCAAGTGCGCAGTTGCCATTAATCAGCGTAGCAACTACCAAAGACTTTGATTTCAAATGTTGTTTATTTTCTTCTATTATTTCTGAAAAAATCTTTGAAATATCTACAATCTCCGTTCTAACTTTATAAGTGCCACGCTCCATTTTATAAAAATCCAAAGACAGGTTAATCATATTTAACAATTTGAAACCTGAAGATTCAATTATATTGAGATAACCCACTTGTTCTTCGGTGAGGTTATCCGCTAAGAGCATTATTTGAGAAAATCCCAAAATTCCATTAAGCGGTGTTTTCAAGTCATGCTGGGTCATGCGTTCAACATCTTCACGTAAGCGAGTATTTTCTTCGAGAAGTTCATTCTTCTGTTTTAGTACATTATTCGCTTCTTTTATCAGTAAATGTGTTTTAACACGCGCTAAAAGGATAGAGGGACTAATGGGTTTAGTGATGTAGTCCACAGCCCCCAGGCTAAGGCCTTTAATTTCATCTTCTATTTCAGTTTTGGCAGTCAGAAATATGATGGGAATATCTCTCATTATCGGATTGGATTTGATTAGTTGGCACACTTCATAGCCATCCATATCTGGCATCATAATATCGAGTAAAATCAGGTCTGGTTTTCTTTTTTCTAGGATCTTTAGAGCTCTTTTTCCGTTGACAGCCGCCTGAACTAAATAGGCCGAGGATAGCACACCTGTGACCACATCAATATTGTCGGGGGTATCATCCACGACGAGAATCGTTTGTTTAACTACATCCTGATTCATCTCCAGCTCCTTAATGGTGAGTTTGAATTGTTTCGTTATTTACCGGTTATGTTTTCTTTTCCTAGCCATCTTCTGCTCTTAAAGTTTTTCCAATAAGAATTTGGCAGACAATAAACCCGTTGTTTTTGATTTTATCTGCTTTTAAGTTGCTTGTAGAGCGATTGTTACTGTCTCCAGAGTTTGTGTAAGGCACAGAATCTACCCTATGATTTAAATCTAGCCAACTCCTATATAGCCGCTCACACGCTAGCAATGATAACTCCTTATATTCTGAAGCCTTATTTAAAACCGTAAAATGGTATAACAACGAACACCGTCATAGTAAAATCAAATTCATTACACCAGCCTGAAATTAGAAACTAGGATACAGTAGGTTAAGTTTTACTTAACCTAGGCTCCGTTGACGTTTGCAAAAGGATGATTTTTTGATAATAATCATCTCTTTTAATCCATAAAATGAGTATTGAAAGAGCGACTATTAGCGATCGAGAGTGGGCACTTATTTACCCTGAATTATC